>RCNH01000722.1_pt1 | contig 12707 bp, 12 predicted proteins | sample 2041161 | NCBI WGS metagenome assembly RCNH01 (sample SAMN09708215, study PRJNA481090) | Feces metagenome, whole genome shotgun sequencing project. | biome: feces | host: Leptonychotes weddellii | place: Antarctica: Sion Island | collected 2010-03-01 | reverse complement strand
TCCGACGCTTTTGTCACAATTTACGATGTAACCAAAATCATATACAGACCCAAAAAATAAAAGACGGCGTGGCTTATGCCACGCCGTTTCTCTGCCTTGCCCGGTATTTCATCACGCCTTTTTACAGACAATCAGTTTAACAACTGTCATGACCGTCACAAAAATTACTACAAAAACTGCATATACCAATAGATTGGTATACCAGGGAAGCAGCCGTATCTGATATATTTCCGGATGCGCAGTGTAATCCCAAAACGCATATATCCCGTAGCCCACAAAAGCGGCCACAAAGATACCGATCATGGCACTTAGTACTCTGTTTATATTTTTAAACGTTTTCATTGGATTTTCCTCTAAATATGAAGTAATTTCAAATTTGAGAAAAGCATATCACGCAAATATTAACAATTCTACCTTTTTGAGAGAACTAATCCCTGCGCAGTGCCTGGATCGGATTTAAGTTTGCAGCCTTAACCGCAGGCAGCAGACCAAATACCACGCCAATCGCCATAGAAAACACAACCGATATTAAGATTGCAGGCAAAGAGATGGCAACAGGGATTTTGTTTGTACTGGATATGACCTGCGCAAGCAAAATCCCCAGCAAAACACCTAGGATACCGCCTAAGCTTGTGAGGACGGCAGCTTCTGTCAGAAATTGCATTCTGATGCGGCGTTTTTTCGCACCCAATGCTTTCTTTAAACCGATCTCCCCTGTCCGCTCTGTAACCGAAACCAGCATGATATTCATAACGCCGATACCGCCTACCAGCAGAGAGATGCTTGCGATCCAGATAAGCTGCTGACTGGTGGAAGTACTCATCTCCTGCAGCTGCTGCGCCTGTTCCAGCAGGTCTTCACTGCGGTAGGAAAAGACAGCAGAATTATCTATTCCGCCAGAAGCGCTCATAGTCTCCGGGTCCTCTCCCTCCGAAACAGGCTCCGGAAGAACGGATGCAGGTTTGCGAATCTGTTTTTCTGTCAAATAGTCTGCAACATTCTTTCCGGCTTTTGTCATTTCATCGGTGCTGCTGGCACGCACCACAACGCTCTGCGGTTCATCAAAACGATACGCAACAGGCCATGTTGTGATGGGAATGAAAATAGAGCCTTCACTGGTATCTGCGTACATATGATAGTCATCTATTGTGTTAATGGTTGGGGTAAAGGCCTTTCCCTTTTCCACGACCCCCACCACCGCAAAAGGCTCGCCTTTGATTTCAATGGTTCTGCCCACAGGGTATTCCCCGGGAAAGAGGGTTGCCGCAGCCTTTTTTTCCAGAATGACAACCTTACGAAAATGCTGATAATCCGCTTCTGCAAAGGTTCTGCCATAGGCGATCTGATAATCCATCACCTGTAAATAAGCGGGATCAACACCATATACACTGCCCGAAAAACTGGCTGTTCCGGCAGTTACATTGTCGCTCCACTCACGTCTTGTGTATGTGGCGACTCGCTCTACGCCCTCTAGCGCCTCCAGCGCATCTTTTACGGATGGGGCCAGTACTTTCACTCCGGGTGGGAGCGGGTTATATGCCAAATCGTAGGGGTTCCCGCCCTGATACAGCTGCACCGTTACAACATTTCCGCCGGAGCCAATCAGATTCTGCTTGATCTGCTCATTGGTTCCTTTAATGGTGGAAACAATGGTAATTATGGAGGCAATACCAATAATGATGCCCAGCATGGTCAAAAATGACCGCAGTTTATGACTCCAGATCCCCTGAAAGGCAAGTCTGATATTTTCCAATCTATGCCGCCCTCCTTAGTTTCCAGAAAGATTCTCAAAAGTTCCCTCCTGGGTAGGAACACCTTCTTTGATGGAGTTTCCATAGGGAAAGGCCAGCCAGTCCTCTTGGGTGATTCCGCTAAGAACCTGGGTATGACTGCCCCAAAGACTTTTTCCTACTTGAATCTTCCTTTTTTCCAATTTACCGTTCAAATCCCGAACATATACATAGTTCGATGCACCCTCTGCGAGCACAAAGGCATTGTCCACATATAAGCTGGTTTCCCCCTCTTGCGCCTGAAGCTGCAAAGAGACGTAGGAACCATCCTGTAGATCTGCAGAACCATCAATAAAAATTTTACAGGGGTAATAGCTTACATTTTGTCTGTCACCAAAGATACTGTTCTCAGACGCTTGAGGAAAATCCTGGATTTCTACCACAGACCCCTCATAAAGCTCCATGGTATCCCAAGAATTTACATGTACCTTTTGTCCCACTTGCACACGGCCAAGCTCCAATTCACTGATGGTGCCCATCACGTAAAAGCCACCGCCGCCGGAGACTTTCATAAAGGGGATTTTCTCATCGCGTGCCGTCTGCTCATCCTGTAAATTCATTACAACCCCATCAAACTGAGCCGTAACCTGACCGGAATCCGCTTCTTTCTGCATGATGCTGTACTCTGCTTCCAGTACCTTGATTGCAAATTCTTTTTCCCTGATCTGACTTTGCTTTTCTGTGCGCATGGCAGCAATTTCAGAGGCAGTGTACCCGGAATTTATGTCTATCCCATCATCCGCAGGCTCTTGAGTCTCCGGTAAATTGGGATTAAAGAACGAATAGCGATAGGTATTGCATACTGCGCCATCCTCCTGCGGCAGCACAAGCCGCATCAGTTTGATGCCGTATTCTTCGGTAACTGCTCCATCGTTGGCATCATCCTGTGTATACTGAAAACGCACAAACAGCAGATTCTCCTCGGTGTCCGAAAATAATTCTGCCATGAGCGTCTCATCTACCATCGTACTGCTGCGAAGCCAGCAATATTTGGGGGTCAATGTGGTATCTCCAGTGCCGGAATATACAAAAAACTCTTTTCCCTCCAGGGGAAACTCAGCCAAATTGGGCACTGGCTCCCCCTGCTCAGAAGGTTCTGTTGGCTCTACGGGGTGATAGGAGATGGGAACATATGTGTTGATCACTGCCAGCTCCCGTTTAAAGGTCTCCAGATCCAGTTTGGCCTGCTGGATTGCCAGGTCCTTTTGCGTTAAATTAATCTCTGAAAGAGTTGTATCGTATGTGAACAAAACATCGCCTTTTTTAACATGCTGGCCTTCCGATACGCACACTTCCAGCACTTTCTGTGTATCTGTTAGGTGCACCGGCTGAACATGATCTGTCGTTACAACACCGCCGCTTTCACTGGCACTCTCAGAGTAGTCCGGCATCCCTGCAATTCCATCTTCAAAGCTGAACACATACACAGGTTTCTGATGCCCCGCAGAGGCAAAAAGCCACAGACCGATCCCGGCACACAAGACAGCAGCAAGTACTACGACCCAAATCCACTTTTTACAGTTTTGTCTCATGGAACTATCCCTCCTGTTGCTGTGTCTTGATCAAATGACCGTCCCGAATGTGGTAGATTCTATTGGCACATTCTGCAATGGAAGGCTCATGGGTAATCATAATAATGGTCATGCCCTGATTGCTTAACTGCCGAAAGATATCCATAATCTGCTCCCCGGCTGCTGTATCCAGCGCACCGGTTGGTTCATCCGCCAGTAAAAGCTGAGGATTTCCCACAATTGCCCGTGCAATTGCCACTCTCTGGCACTGTCCGCCGGAAAGTTGATTGGGCAAGAAATGAACACGATCTCCCAGCCCCACAGCACGCAACGCCTCCGCAGCCCGCTCTCGACGCTCCTTCTGAGGGATGCCTGCGTAAAGCAGCGGCAGTGCCACATTGTCTACCGCCGTCATTTTGGGCAGCAGATAGAAATTCTGAAAGACGAAACCAATATATCGATTGCGAATCTCAGCCAGGGTGTTGTCATCCAGCTGACCGATCTGCTTACCATCCAGAATATACTCCCCCTTCGTGGGAACATCCAGACAGCCAATCACATTCATAAGTGTCGTTTTACCGGAGCCGGAAGGGCCCATAATGGCCAGGTATTCCCCTTTTTCCACTTCCAGGCAAATGTCCTGCAAAACAGGAACCGTATTTTTGCCACGGGTATAGTCTTTAAAGACATGGTTCAATTGCAAAATCATACGCTTTCCTCTGTGACATCTACAGAAGTTTCTGTAGGCGTATCCTTCTGTGCGGCATCACTGCCGTCATCCGTTTGTGTATCCTCTTCCCCGTAAGTCACCCCAAAATCAGAGGCATCTCGATAGGAAACCGGTGCGCCGCTTTTACAGCCCGGTGCGTTGGGATCTGCCACATATGTATTCGGCTCCAAACCGTCCAGCACTTCATAGCCTCCGCTCTGCCCATCATACGCTCCCAGAATCACCTTCCTGCTCTCCAGCTTTCCCTGTCCGTTGTCCACCCAGATTTGGGCGGTTGCCTCACCGGTACCCTCATCTGTTGTAATATCCGTCAGATAAGTTTCCGGAATCCACAGAGTTCCCATGGATTCATCGGCAGCCACTTCCATATAGACATGCTGGCCCAGCCGAAGTCCCTCACTGCTATCCAGTTCCACATAAAAAGGATACCCGGTTGTTGTGGTCATAGCGTCCATGAGATTTCCTTCCGCAGAGGAATTGGATTGATTTGCAGATGCTTCCATATCAATCCGCAGTACGGTGCCCATCCATGTGGCTGTGTGATCCACACGGGAAATGATTCTAACACGACTGCCCGGTATCAGTCCGGACCCCATGCTCATCTCATTGATAACACCTTTAATTTGAAAATCGCTGTTTTGCTGAATGGTAATATAACTCTCCGCCTGTTCGTCCTCGTTGATCTCCCGCACAATGCCGTCTACCGGCGAGGTAATCACCACATTCTCCAGCATTTTTTGAAGATTTTCAACTTCCTTACCCTTCGCTTCCAGCTGGTAGTCTACTTCCATCAGCTGGGTTTTCAGTGAATTGATTTCCAGCGTTAATCTGGCCTTTGTGGCAGAATCCCCTGCATGATTCAACTGATTTTGCAGTTCCTTCATTTGAGAAGCGTAAGTACTCTGCTCATTTTTCATTTTATCCACTTCCAGCTGAAGCTTCTCCAAGTCAATTTCCAAGGATGCAGAGTCATAGGAAAACAGTTTATCGCCTACAGCTACCGTCTGTCCCACCGATACATATCTCTCTAAAACAGTCTTGGAGCTGTCTCTCTTGATTTTCTCTACATTTTCGCTGACCACCATGCCGGCAAACCGATCTCCTGTCTGAGCGGATGCGGCAAGTTGTTCTGCACGCTGTACGCTGACTGTGTCATTCCGGGCACCGCAGGCACAGAATGTTACCGTCAGTGCCAGCACCATTGTGCTTACCACAATCCTTTTTCTCATTAAAAAATTCCTCCATTTACCGCTGTTTTCCATATTTCCAGGCCATTAAATAACATTTTACGCTACCACATTGCCATACTCGGGTTTCAGAATACTCTCAATTGCATCGCTATGGATGATAAATTCCGGATTGCCCATGGAGCCGGGTGCTACTTCGTATTTATCAAATGGAATAACCAGTTCACCGTCTTTGTTAAAATAAAAGCTGTGATGATCCGTAACCTGCCAGGAGTCGCTACCCAGGCCGGTCTCGCTGATCCAATACACGTTACCGGACTCGCCTTCCATACGCTGTTTCATCTGCTCCAGAATATCTGCCTTGATAATTTCCGCATATTTGGGTGTGTTAAACAAATCCGCAAGGGATACGATCTTCCCTGTTGCTCTATCCACATTGTAGAATCTGTAATATACATCACCGCTGCCCGAAACAGAATTCACAGCAAGTTTCAGCGTAAACCACCGATCCGTATTCATAAGAACATCATAGTCCACATAGATCGAGCCATGGCCGCTGTCTCCCACCGCTTCCAGTTCCTGGTAGAACTGTTCCATAAGGTGTGAAGTAAGCTCATCCACATCTTTATTAATTTCGGATGCTGCATCGCTGTCTCGGGGATCGGACACACTGGGGACATCAATATCCATCTCATGATGTGGGTCGGAGTAAAAATAATTCCGAATGGTAAATACCCGAATCAGTCCCCCCAACACAGGCACATCTGCCATGGCCTCAGCATAGGCAGTGCTCACATTGGGCATCACAAACAGCAAAACACATACGAGGCAAGCTGCCGCCGCTGCAACATTCATCCAGGTCCTATGGGCCCAGGATTTTGCTTTTTTAGGCGGCAAAATGGCAAGCACATCCTCCATTTTCTGCTTTACCGCCTCGGGCATTTCAAACTTTTCCTCGGCTGCCATTTGGCGTAATTTCTTATCCAATTCATCCATCAGAAAAAGTCCTCCTTGTTCAAAGAATCACGAATCATCGCTCTTGCTCTCGAAAGCTGCTTTTTAATGGCCACTACGGAATCTCCGGTCACTCGTGAGATCTCCAGCAGCGACATACTCTCATAGTAAAACAGGATCGTAACTGTACGGTATGGCTGGTTTAGGTTCTCCACTGCCTGCCTTAATGCCAGTTTTGTGGAGATGTCGTGGGACGATGTTTCATCCGCCAGATCGTACTGTTCCTCAATATCCACGGTCGGGTGATTTTTACGCAGCATTTCGATACATGTATTATGTACAATTTTTAAAATCCATGGCTTAAACGAACGGTCATTTTTTAATTGATTTATATTCATATAAGCTTTTAGGATTGACTCTCCAATGGCATCTGCAGCATCCTGCTCATTCTTTAAAATGGAATAAGCCAGTGCGTACATCGAATTTTGACAAAGCCTTATATTTTCACAAAATTCTTCCTTTATATCCACTTTATATCATCCCTTTATCCTTATCGGTAGAATCACGCTAGGTATCCTGTTTATTATACCATCCACGCTGCCCATTCGTCTACAAATTCATTCTCTTTTCGTCTACCGATAAGCAAAGCACCACCATCGGATGCTTCCGGATTTCTGGATACACCTATACTCTTACTATATAGATGGGAAAACGTTAAAAAAGGTGACAGAAAATTATATTTTGTTTTTTTGAAACACCGCTGCCAAAATATAAAAAAGCCCTGCTGTCGCAGGGCTTTTGATGATGCCAGATACTTCTTCCGTCTGGTCATGTCTCCTGAGCTGCTTCCACCAGTTGCCGAATCAGCGCTTCATCTGCTTTATGGTAGAGCGTGCCATCCCATTTGAGATTGGGGCCTTTTCCGCACATACGCATACATCCGGTGTATTTCAGCGTAAAATTCTTGGGATTCTTCCCGTATGTCTTTTCAACAAATCCGGCAAGATCCGCTCTCTTACTGCAATTGGGGCCGCCGCAAAGCTCTAAGCAATGAGAATTCTCAAGTCTGAGACTGGGGATTCGCTTAATCACTGCCAGCAGATAGCTGTCCTTCACGTTAAAGCTCCGGGCGGCCTCTGAAACTGCCCATACAGGGATGCCCCCGCCAAACTCCTGCTGAATTTCCCGCAGAAGGCTGATAAGGGCAGATTGGTCACCGGGGGCCCCTTGATTTTTATAATAATTCAGTGCTTCTTCCATATTCCACTGCATACTACATACTCCTTTAAGTTTTCACTATTGTACCAATCTGCGTGAAACTTGTCTATACCTCTGTACATTTTCTTTTTCTGGTGGTATACTACCTCCAAAAGGAGGCTTTACTATGTGTACTGCAATCACCTATCATACAAAAGACCATTATTTTGGAAGAAACCTCGATTTAGACTACTCCTACCATGAGCAGGTTACCGTCACTCCCAGGAACTTCCCCTTCCAGTTCCGCAACGGCACATCCCTTCCGTCCCACTATGCATTTATCGGTATGGCAAATATTGCCGATGGGTATCCGCTCTATTATGATGCCACCAATGAGCACGGCCTCAGCATGGCAGGACTGAATTTTCCCAATATGGCAGTCTACAGGGACAAAGGCACAACCGATTTTGTCCTCTCCCCCTTTGAGCTGATCCCCTGGATCATGAGTTCTTATAAAACGGTGGAGGAAGTCCTGGAGGCACTCAAGACAATCAGCCTTGTAAATGTCCCATTCAGCAAGGAATTTGCCAATGCCCCTCTGCACTGGATCGTCTCTGATAAGGAGCGTTCCATCACCCTGGAGCCTGTGGCTGAAGGTCTTAAAATCTATGACAATCCTGTGGGAGTACTGACAAACAATCCCTCTTTTGAGTATCATATGACGAATCTCAATAATTATCTGAATCTGACCAGCCAGGAGCCGGAAAATCGATTCAGTCCCGCTGTTCCCCTAACCACCTATTGCCGGGGTATGGGCGCAATGGGTCTTCCCGGGGATCTGTCCTCTGCCTCCCGCTTTGTCCGTGCCGTATTTACAAAGCTCAATTCCATTGCGGATGAGTCAGAATCCTCCAGTATCAGCCAGTTTTTCCACATCCTCGGCTCCGTGGCCCAGCAGCAGGGATGTATCAGAGCGGAAGGCGGTCTGGAAAAGACAATTTACAGCAGCTGCTGCAATGCGGATAAGGGAATTTATTACTACACCACCTACGAAAACAGCCAGATTACAGGGATTGACCTTAGAAAACACGATTTGAACGGATGTGAACTCACAGCCTACCCGCTTATTCACACCCAGCAGATCAGAATGGAAAACTGAGAACCAATAACACAGCAAAACCAGCGGACAAAAGCTTTGTCCGCTGGTTTTTACGATTCACCATTTCCGCATATCACTCGTACGCGCAATACTCCTTCTATGGTCTTAAGTGTCTCCACCGCCTGTTGGGAGAGCACATGATCCAGATCCAGCATCGTATAGGCATACTCCCCTTTACTGCGATTGAGAAGATCCGAGATGTTCACGCCATCTTCTGCGATCACAGAAGTAAACCGGCTGAGGGAACTGGGAATATTTTTATGCAGAATCGCAATTCTGCCGGTTTTCGTGCAAACACCCATATCGCAGGATGGGAAATTAACGGAATTTACGATATTTCCATTTTCCAGGTAATTCATCACCTGCCGCACCGCCATCATTGCACAGTTGTCCTCAGCCTCAGCAGTAGAGGCCCCCAAATGGGGAATTGCCAGAACCCCTTCCATGTTGGCTGTCTTTTCATTGGGAAAATCCGTCACGTAACGCTTTACTTTCCCACACTTTAGCGCCGCCTCCACGGCATCATCATCCACCAGCAAATCCCGTGCAAAATTGAGCAGGATCACCCCATCTTTCATCTGGGAGAGTGCCTGCGCATCGATCATCTTCTTGGTATCCTCTAAAAGAGGCGTGTGCAGTGTTATGATGTCGCATTTCGCGTAGATTTCCTCTCTGGTCTTCACCCGGACAATGTGACTGTCCAGATGCCAGGCCGCATCAATGGAAATATAGGGATCGCAGCCATAGACCTCCATCCCCAGCTTTCTGGCAGCATTGGCAAGGGGACCGCCTACAGAACCCAGGCCGATGACACCCAACCGCTTGCCCACCAGCTCACAGCCTGCAAACTGCGCTTTACCCTTTTCCACCAGCTTAGCAATCTCCGGCTCCGACCGTATACTGCGCACCCAGTTTATGCCGCCGACAATATCCCGGCAGCCCAGAAGCATACCGCAAAGCGCCAGCTCCACCACGCCATTGGCATTGGCCCCCGGTGTATTGAACACCACAATTCCCTTTTCCGCACATCGGTTAAGGGGAATATTATTTACCCCTGCGCCGGCCCGTGCGACCGCCAGCAGCGTATCCGAGAACGCCATATCCTGCATTGCTGCGCTTCTCACCAAAATGGCCTGGGCCTGCTCCTGCATCGGAGTCATCTCATACTCCTTTGTCCATAGGGCCGTTCCCTTTGGGGAAACGGGATTCAAATAATGGACCCGGTACATCTTCACTCCCCCATTTCTCTTCTTATCGGTTGCGCGCTTCAAACGCCTCCATAAAGGCTACCAGCTTTTCTACTCCTTCTACAGGCATGGCATTATAGAGGCTGGCACGCATACCGCCCACAGTGCGATGCCCCCTTAGGTTCACAAATCCTGCCGCGGCTGCCTCCTCGATAAACCGTGCATCCAGAACTTTGTCCCCTGTAATGAACGGCACATTCATAACAGAACGGTCTTTCTTTACAACAGTGCCCCGAAACAATGTGCTGCGGTCTAAAAAATCATATAATACTTTTGCCTTTGCTTCGTTTCGTACCTTGATTGCCTCCAGTCCCCCCAGTTTCTTCAGCCACTGAAACACTTTACCGCATATATAGATACCATAGGCCGGGGGTGTATTATACATAGATCCATGGGCTGCGTGGGTGGCATACCGAAGCATGGTCGGCACTGTCTCAGATAGGTCTTCCCGAATCAGATCCTCCCGGATAATGACAATGGTCACTCCGGCCGGGCCGATATTCTTTTGTACTCCGCCATAGAGAATGCCGTACTTGTTCACATCCACCGGTTCCGACAGAAAGCAGGAGGACACATCCGAAACCAGTGTTTTCCCCTTTGTATTGGGTAACTGCCAGAACTTCGTTCCGTAAATAGTATTGTTCTCACAGATATAGACATAATCCGCCTGCTGGCTGATGGGCAAATCACCGCAATCCGGAATATAGGAAAACATTTTATCGGCAGAAGATGCAATGGCATTGGCTTTTCCAAACTTTTTAGCCTCTTCGTAGGCCTTTTTTGCCCACTGACCTGTAATCACATAATCCGCCACCCCGTTTTTCATAAGATTCATGGGAATCATGGCAAACTGCTGGGAGGCACCCCCTTGCAGGAACAGCACCTTGTAGTTATCTGGAATTCCCATCAGATCCCGGATGTCTGTCTCTGCCCGGTCAATAATCTCCTGAAAAGCCTCTGATCGATGGCTCATCTCCATAACAGACATTCCAGTGCCATGATAATCCAGCATCTCCCATGCCGCTTCCTGCAAAACCTCCTCCGGCAATACGCCGGGGCCTGCCGAAAAATTATAGACTCTTGCCATCTTTCTCTCCTCCTTATCCGATGAGTTTATCTATCAGCTTATAGCCACATGGCTCAAAAATCCCCGAATTTTCCCCCGTTTTTTCCGAAAAACAAGCCTGTCCTTTTATGGGGTTTGTGCTGTCATAGAGCACATACGGCACAGGATCAGAAGTATGGGTGCGGCAGCAAACCGGGGTGGGATGGTCCGGAAGAACCAGCATCCGATATTCCTGCCCTGCCTCTTTCAGTTTTTCCATTATGTAGGAGATAATCTGCCTGTCGATCCGCTCAATGGCCAATACCTTCCGCTGTGCACTTCCTTGATGCCCCATCTCGTCCGGTGCTTCGATGTGGACATATACAAAATCTGAGCCATCCTCTAACAGTGCTTTCACCGCAGCCCGGGCCTTCCCCAGATAATTGGTCTCCAGGGATCCGTCTGCCCCCTCTACATTCACACGCTCCATTCCGGCTCCTATCGCAATTCCTTTCAGCAGATCCACCGCAGATATCATGGTGCCGGAGAGTCCCGTTTTCATCCGAAAACTCTGGAGGGACGGCTTGGTGCCTGCTCCCCAGAACCAGAGCGAATTGGCTTTGTTCTTCCCCTGAGCCGCTCTTTCCAGATTGATTGGGTGCCGATTTAGGATATCATAGCTTTTTTGCATCATATCACGGAGTACGGGATGCTGGGGCAAATACGGGCCAATCACACACCCCAAATGATCGTGAGGCGGCTCCAATTCCAGGACATCGCCTTTTTTGCAAAGTAAGATGTGGCGGTAGCTAGTGCCTGTAAAGAATTGATACTGCTCTGACTGAAAGGCATCACGGATCGCATCCATTAAAATATCCGCTTCTTTTGTAGAAATCTCCCCGGAGCTGTGATCCAGAATTCTCTTGGCCTCGTAAGGCTCCTCCTCCGACAGGGTAACAAGATTGCAGCGAAATACCACATCTCCCAGATCCATAGGAACCCCTACACTGAGTGCCTCCAGCGAGGATCGCCCCGAATAGTTCTTTACAGGATCATATCCCAGCACTGCCAGATTGGCCACATCGCTCCCCGGTTTCATCGTATCCGGCACTGTCCTCACCATACCCACTTCCCCGGCTTGCGCCAGTGCATCCATAGCAGGTGTATTGGCATATTCCATAGGTGTTTTTCCCCCAAACTCTAAAATAGGAAAATCCGCCATGCCGTCTGCCAGAATTACAACATATTTCACTTGATCCACCCTCTTTGTGAGATACGCAGCCACAAGTCTTCCTGTTGCATACATTTGTATTTTCAACATACTATCACTTTTTTGATACAATTACAACTATACTAGATAATTACTTACGCATTTGACGAAACAGCTCCTGTGTGTATCTTGAATTTTGTATAGTTTGCTCGCTTGATGATACGTCTCCGGCAAAATTCTCTGCCGGAGACGTATCATTCCGCTTTATGTATATTATTTTATCTGGATATTATAATCACGAAGCCAGAAATTGATTTGGAACATAAATGCAATCGTCTGCGGAACCCGCATCAGCTGCCCATACCAGGGCCAGCTGTATTCCGCCGTCATCAGATTTTCCAAGGCCTTTCTGTTTACAATCTCGAAAATAGGCGCATCCTTCTGCTGCAAAACCTGCCCCAGCATATCCCGCACGATCTGTAAATACCGTGGATCATAGGTTTTGGGATAAGGACTCTTCTTTCTCCAGAGCACCTGCTCCGGCAGAATATCCTTCATTGCATATCGAAGCAGTCCTTTTTCCCTGCCCTCATAATCCTTATACTCCCAGGGGACACCGTAAAGATATTCTACAATCCGATAGTCACAGAAGGGTACACGCATCTCAAGACCGCTGT
>RCNH01000720.1_pt1 | contig 12713 bp, 10 predicted proteins | sample 2041161 | NCBI WGS metagenome assembly RCNH01 (sample SAMN09708215, study PRJNA481090) | Feces metagenome, whole genome shotgun sequencing project. | biome: feces | host: Leptonychotes weddellii | place: Antarctica: Sion Island | collected 2010-03-01 | reverse complement strand
TCAAGGCTGGTAAGGTTGAGTACCGTCTGGACAAGACCAACATCATCCACTGCCCCATCGGCAAGGTTTCCTTCGGTGCTGAGAAGCTGACCGAGAACATGGATACACTGATGAAGGCTGTTGTCAAGGCAAAGCCCGCTGCAGCAAAGGGTACCTACATCCGCTCCTGCGTGGTTGTTTCCACCATGGGCCCCGGTGTTAAGGTCAGCCCCTCCAAGTATCTGTAATTGATTTTCTTTTTTCTCCGGAAGGATTCCCTTCCGGAGAAAATTTTCAGAAAATGATAATTTATGCTTGACAAAGCAGAAATTATCTGTTATTATTTAGTAGTTGCCAGAGACAGCAGGTGGATTACTCCGTAAATCCTGCCGAGGTTACGCTGATATTGATTATTAGTGTGTCCTTCTGTCTTTTGGCAGAAGGACATTTTTTTCGGAGGTGACACACATGCCCAACGCAAAGGTTCTTGAGAGCAAAAAGGCAGTGGTCGACGCCCTGACCGAGAAGATCCAGAACGCTACTTCTGTTGTCTTCGTCGAGTACAAGGGTATCACCGTTGCTCAGGATACCGCACTGCGTAAGCAGTTCCGTGATGCCGACGTGGAGTACGCCGTTGTTAAGAACACTCTGACTCGTTTCGCTGCCAAGAATGCAGGTTACGATTTCTCCGAGCTGCTTAACGGTACCACTTCCATGGCCAGCACCACTGGCGATCCCATCGCTCCCGCTCGTATCGTTTGCGAGTTTGCCAAGAAGAACAAGCTCCCCATCACCATTAAGGGCGGCATCGTAGAAGGCAGCGTCCTGTCTGCAGATCAGCTCAATGGCTTTGGCGAACTGCCCAGCAAGAACGCTCTGGTCGCTCAGGTTCTGGGTACTTTCCTGGCTCCTATTTCCAGCCTGGCTTTTGTTCTGGATCAGATCCGCGAGCAGAAGGAAGGCGGCGCTGCTGCAGAAACTGCAGAGGCCTAACCCAACCATTAACCCATCCATTTTTATCTGACATTTACATTTTAGGAGGATTATTACCATGGCTAGTGAAAAGATCACTGCTCTCGTTGAGGAAGTAAAGGGCCTGACCGTTCTGGAGCTGTCCGAACTGGTTCACACCCTGGAGGATGTTTTCGGTGTTTCCGCTGCTGCCGCTGCTGTTGCCGGTCCCGCTACCGCTGCTGCTGAGGAAGCTGAAGAGAAGACCGAGTTCGACGTTATCCTGAAGGAAGCCGGCGCTTCCAAGCTGGGCGTTATCAAGGTTGTCCGTGCCGCTACCGGCCTGGGCCTGAAGGACGCTAAGGAGCTGGTCGACAACTGCCCCAAGACTCTGAAGGAAGGCATCTCCAAGGAAGACGCAGAGAAGCTGGTTGCAGAGCTGAAGGAAGCTGGCGCTACCGCCGAACTGAAGTAATTTTTGCTTCAAAAATTTACAGCCGCCATTTATGGCGGCTGTTTTATTACCCAGGAGGTTTTCCATGGACGTTATCAATGAATGGATCAACAAAGCCGCCTCTGTTGAAATCGGTGACTACTCAATCATCAAAGTATTCGCTTTTGCCTGTATTGGCTCCTTAATTATCGGTTTTTTGGGCCGATTTATTTTCGGAAAACGCTCGAATCTCAACCATGCCGTTTCTTCTACGCTGGGCATTTTATCCCTGTATGTTCTGGGTATTCTGCTCTACGGCTACAACACCAGCATATCCTCCCTGCTCGATTTTCTTCCCTTTATTTCGGTGAGTCAGGGAAACCTGGTGCTCTTCCCTATTCTGAATGCCGATTTTCCAATCATCTGCAGTGAACTGGTACGGATGCTGGTGCTTGCTTTTTTAATGAATCTGCTGGACATCTGGATCCCTCAGGGGAAAAACATTTTCAGCTGGATTCTCTTTCGCTGTCTGACACTGGCTCTCGCTATTGTCTGTCTCAGCCCAATCATGTGGGCAATCACCACCTATCTGCCTGAAGTATTCCAGACCATGGCACCAACCGTACTGTTGGTAATCGTTGTTGCAGCTCTGCTGCTGGGTTCTCTCAAAATTTTCGTTGGGCTTGCCCTCGCAACGGTAAACCCCGTAATCGGAGCGCTCTACACATTCTTCTTTGCCAATATCGTTGGCAAACAGATTTCCAAAGCAGTGCTCACTACGCTTCTGCTGACCGTATTTGTAATCGTACTGGATAAAATGGGTTACGTTGTTCTCAGTCTTGCAGCCCTTACGCTGCCCATTCTGATTCCTATTATTCTCATTTTGCTGCTTTTCTGGTACATTGTCGGGCACCTGCTTTAATCATATCACCTGCTTCCCGCCGGAAGCAGGTTTTTTCTGCCTCTGAATACAAAAAAATTCTGTTATTTTTTAATTTTGTGTTTTACAAATGAGAAAAACTGTATTATAATGTATAGGTAAAAAATCTGTTTGTTCAGCTCAATTTATTTAAAGATTAGGAGTGTTGTTTATGAGCCGGATGTTAGGTACAGTTTCAATGGGAATCCGCGCTCCCATTATCCGCGAGGGCGATGATCTGGTTAAAATTGTCACCGAATCCATTCGTGATGCAATTCACGAGGACGGTCTGACCCCCCGGGATCATGACGTTGTTGCCATGACCGAAGCTATTGTTGCCAGAGCGCAGGGAAACTATGCATCTGTCGATAACATAGCCGAAGATGTTCGCAGAAAATTCGGCGGTGAGACTGTCGGTGTTATCTTCCCGATTCTCAGCCGTAACAGATTTGCCATCTGCCTGCGCGGTATTGCAAAGGGATGCAAAAAAGTCGTGCTCATGCTCAGTTATCCTTCCGACGAAGTCGGCAACCATCTGGTAGATATGGACATGCTGGACGAAAAGGGCGTCAATCCCTACAGCGATGTTCTGACTGAGAAAAAGTACCGGGAACTGTTCGGCTACAACAAGCACCCCTTCACCGGTGTTGACTACGTGGAATACTACACCAACCTGATCCGGGAATGCGGCGCTGATGTGGAAGTTATCTTCGCCAATGACCCCCGTGCCGTGCTCGACTACACGAAGAACGTGCTCAACTGCGACGTGCACACCCGTGCCCGCACCAAGCGGCTGCTGAAGGCTGCCGGTGCTGAGCGTGTATTCGGTCTGGACGAGATCATGAATGAGTCCATTAACGGCAGCGGCTACAACGAAAAATACGGCCTGCTCGGCTCCAACAAGTCCACTGAAGACACCGTAAAACTGTTCCCCCGTGACTGCCAGCCTGTCGTTGAGCAGATTCAGAAGAACCTGGTCGAACTCACCGGCAAGAAAATGGAAGTTATGGTATACGGCGACGGTGCTTTCAAGGATCCCGTAGGCAAGATCTGGGAGCTTGCTGACCCCGTTGTCTCCCCTGCTTACACCTCCGGCCTGGTAGGAACCCCCAACGAGCTGAAGCTGAAGTACCTGGCTGACAACGATTTTGCCGATCTCTCCGGCGAAGCTCTGCGTCAGGCAATCAAGGACAAGATCTCCAGCAAGGATGGCTCCAGCCTCGTAGGCAACATGGCTTCTCAGGGCACTACCCCCCGTCGCCTCACCGACCTGATCGGCTCTCTGTGCGATCTGACCTCCGGATCCGGCGATAAGGGAACCCCCATTGTCTATATCCAGGGCTATTTCGATAACTACACCAACGAGTAACAACATTCAATACAATATACTTTCTCCGGCTGTCAGGTGATCTGTTCTCTGGCAGCCGGAGCTGTTTTGTTTTGGAAGTTTTTCTGTTTTCCATTTCCTCGATACAAAAAGGCCTGCTGCACGCACACCGCATGCAGCAAGCCTTTTGCATTATTCTTGTATTGACTTCGGCAGGATCTAAGAAATGTCCGTTTGGCTCTGGTCAGTCCTCCGAAATCTTTCTCAGGCCTTCTCTACGGCTTCCAGAACGCCGGCCATGCATGCAGTGTCCACAGATTCCATCATGCCGTTGTCATAGCACGCAGCAACGCTGGGATCGATGGGCAGCTTTGCAAGAACAGGCAGATGGAACTCCTCTGCAATCTGATCGATATGGCTCTTTCCGAAAACTTCGATCTTCTTGCCGCAGTCGGGGCACTCCAGATAACTATAGTTTTCAACGAAGCCGAGGACAGGGATATGCATCATATTGGCCATCTTGACAGCCTTGGCCACAATCATAGAAACCAGATCCTGAGGGCTGGTGACGATCACAATACCGTCCACAGGAATGCTCTGGAATACAGTCAGGGGCACATCACCGGTTCCGGGAGGCATGTCGACGAACATATAATCCACGTCTTCCCAGATCACATCCGTCCAGAACTGCTTGACTGCACCGGCAATCACAGGTCCGCGCCAGACCACAGGATCAGTGTCATTGTCCAGCAGAAGATTGATGGACATCACCTGAATGCCGCTCTGGGTCAGTGCAGGATACAGGCCGTCGGAATTGGCTCCCTGGCATTCGGTGACACCAAATGCCTTGGGTGCGGAAGGACCGGTAATATCCGCATCGAGAACACCCACACGCTTTCCTGTTCTGGCCATGGCAACCGCCAGCATGGAAGTCACGGTAGACTTGCCGACGCCGCCCTTGCCGGACACAACCGCAATTACTTTTTTGACATTAGACTTGGGATTGAGTTTTTCCAGCAGACTTTCTACCTTGCGTTCACCGCAATCAGAACTGCAGGAAGAACAGTTTCCGTTACACGAACTCATACTTAAAACGCTCCTACTGCCATTATTCGGCAATTATTTTCATGGGATTCATTATATTCTCTTTTCTCTCATGTGTCAACCCTCAGGGACTCATTCTGATTGACAATATACCGTTTTAATGGTAATATATAGCCGATATGGAGATGAATATATGAAAAAAATGGTTTTCTGCGTAATTTTATTCATGGTTTTCGTCATGTGCGCAACGTTTCTTCTGATTACCCTTTACACCCCCATTAAAACCTCTGCAGCCTTTGACGACCAGGGATATCTGTTTTCCGAAAGCGGAACAGCAGAACCATGCTCAGTTCATCTCGGCGGCACCTATTCTTCCTATCGGTTCGATCTGAACGATCCTTCCTTCTCCTCCAATGCACTTTACTCCGATCAGGGACTGATCATCAATGATCGCCGCTACGTTGGAAGTTTTATTGTTGGCTGGACCAATGGTGGAAGCAACTATGCAACCTATATTTCCAACGGCACACGGTTCTATACCAGCCGGGATCTGGAATTTGTTGTTGCAATTCTTCCCAATCGGGACAACAATCAGGTCATTGCGGTAGCTCCTGCAAGTTCCCGGGAAGAAGCTCTGGAACTGCTGGACACCCTTACTTCCTCCGACGATTTTCGGAGCAAAAGTCCAAGTACCTGTGATCGGCTCCGTGCTTTTCTGAAATAAACACTACCTGCAAAAAGGCAGACACACGGCTTGCTCCGTATGTCTGCCTTTTCATTCTTGTCAATACAAACGCTTATCTGGAATTCTTATGGACATAGCCCGAAAAGAAGGTTTCATCCGCATTTTTGTGGTCAAAAAGATTATTGTACTGCACAGTAAAGTATTCATTCAGTGCCTCAGCCTCTTTACCTTCTGCCTGGCTGTAGGGAACAAAGCGGCCTTGCTCTACAGAATAATACCCCTGACTGTTCATGGCAGGAATGGTTTTTTCAATCTCCTGCTGGAACTGGTAATACGCAGGAAGTTCCATCCCAGCAGTCTCCAGAAGCCGGGCAGCCAGATAATTGACGCTGGTACAGGAAACTGTTTCCTCCGGAATATCAAAGTTGGCCCAGATATAAAACGGAACCTGATATCTGCACATCTTCTGCTCGAGTGTCTCAAAGGGACCGCCATTGAGCATTTCCAGAAATTCCGGTTCTACCGCAGGCTGATGGTCTCCGAAGAACAGCACAATAGTGTCTTCGTCAAATTTGCTCAGCTCCGTCAGCAGATACTCCATTGCATGGTCTGTCTCGTACACCAGGGACAGATACTGGGAAGCCTGGGGAAAATCCGCACTTTCCACCTGAATTTCCTCCTGAAAATCTCCGCCGCCATAGGTATAGCCGCCGTGATTCTGCATGGTTACGCCAAAGAGAAACATAGGCGCATCTTCTTCCCGGCCGCGCAGGCAATCGAGCATATACGCAAACATTTCCTGATCCGAAATATATTCCCGGATCATGTTTTTCCCCGGGTAATCCTCAATGAAGCTGCTGGTCTGGAAGCCCAGCTCAGGATAACGTCTGTCCCGGGACCAGCCGTTTTTGTAAAAGGGATGCGTCCCCATCGTCTGATAGCCCTGAGAACGCAGGTACCAGGCCAGGGAATAAAAATCCCCGTGAATATACTGCTGATACGGAATCACATTGGCGGGCAGGCCGCCCATGGAATGCCCCGTCAGGAACTCGAATTCGGTGTTTGCAGTATTCCCGCCGAATACAGAGGACAGTGCATAGCCCCGTACAGTATCCGCATCCAGAGAATCCAGAAACGGTGTTTCCGTTCGGTTGAGCACAGGCGGATGGGGATATACATCAAAGCTTGCAAAGGACTCGTTCATAATCACAAGGATATTCGGGCCCGTATGCTCAGCATTGTTGTCAAAGGGATAGCGCCCGCTGATCTGGCTTACCGTTTCCGGACTGTAGCCTTCGGGCTTGTCGATTCTCGAATCCCGGATCTCCAGATAAACATTCAGACAGAATCCGTTTTTGTTGGATCCGTGTATGCGCCAGCTTCTGGGGAACAGATCGGTGGTTCCAAAATTCAACACCATAATTCCGGCTGCCAGCACCAGCAGAGCGGCACCTCTTGCAAACAGCGGATGAAGTCTTCCGGTGCCCGGGAACGAAAACAGAGAAAAAATCACAAGTGCAAAGCCGATAATACAATAGATCATCTCTTTGTTCGGGACAAAATGATACTGATTGGCCACATTCAGTGCTGTACCGGCAGAAAAAATATCCGTAATTGACAGCTCACGTCCCCGGAACTGGTACACAAATGCGTTGAGAATTCCAATCAGGAAAATAAGCGTCAGCGAAAGGACCGTAGAAACCCGGATATTGCCGGATAAAACAAAGAAAAACGCCAGAATTACCAGAGCACAGAGATAGTTCATCAGTGCAATCCTGACAGGCAGCTGCGTGAGCATGTTCGCCCCAAGCATTCTCGGACAGATCGTACAGATCAGAAAAACAGCACCGGCCATCCAGAGAAAATTCAAAACCAGCTTCCACTTTTTCTCCGTCGTCCTTATACGGATGCAGCCGGTCACCACAAACAGAACTGCAAATATACTTCCGGCACGCAAAGATCCGTATCCTGTGCACAATACAAGCGAGATAGCCGCAAGGATCAGACCGATCACGGATCTCTTCCTGTCAAATGTCAGTTTACACTGCATACAAGACTTCCCCTCCATCAATTTCGATTATCCTAAGGATAGCACAATTTCTTCCATCCCTCAAGTAAAAGTTATTCTGATGTCTACGATTATCCGGTATGCATTTCTGCGCAGCTTCAGAGCCTGTAAGGCCGCCTGCTCGCCGGAATACCGCTTTTGAAAGCTTTGCAGGGAAATCTCATCCTTTCAGGAAAACTGCCCGAATACGTCCGGGAGTGACTTCATATTACCAAACTGTGCCCCACCGCATTACACGGTGGGGCACAGTTCAACTCTGACAGATTCAGTTTTCTTCGCTGTCCGCATCTGCGAACTGGCTTTGATAGAGCTCTGCGTAGAAGCCGCCCTTTTCCAGCAGCTCCTGATGCCGTCCGGTTTCCACAATGTCGCCGTCCCGCATCACCAGAATCAGATCTGCATCACGGATCGTAGAAAGCCTGTGGGCAATGATAAAGCTGGTTCTCCCCTCCATCAGGTGGTCCATAGCTTTTTGAATAGAAATTTCCGTTCGTGTGTCAACGCTGGAAGTAGCCTCGTCAAATATCAGAATCTTTGGCTCCGAGAGAATTGTCCGGGCAATGGTAATCAGCTGCTTCTGTCCCTGACTGATGTTATCGGCTTCTTCATTGAGAACCGTATCGTATCCCTGGGGCAGAGTCCGGACAAAATGATCTACCTGCGCAGCCCTGGCTGCTGCAATTACTTCCTCGTCGGAGGCATCCAGACGGCCATAGCGGATATTTTCCAGGATGCTGCCATTGTAAAGCCAGGTATCCTGAAGCACCATTCCGAACAGATTCCGCAGTCCGTTTCTGGTAAATTCCCGCACATCGTGTCCATCCAGCAGGACTGCACCGGAATTCACGTCGTAAAAACGCATCAAAAGCTTGACAACTGTGGTTTTACCCGCTCCGGTAGGGCCTACAATAGCAACCTTCTGTCCGGGCTGCACCACTGCGGAGAAATCGTGGATAATCGTTCTTTCCGGGGTGTAGCCAAACTTCACATGGTCAAACCGGACCTGACCGCTGATTCCCTCGGTAGAAACCGGCTGGTCAGTATCAGGTGTTTCCTCCTGCTCATTCAGAAAAGCAAACACCCGCTCTGCTGCCGCAGCAGTCTGCTGCACCACATTGGAAATGTTGGCAATCTGCTGAATGGGCTGGGTGAAGTTGCGCACATACTGAATAAAGGCCTGAATCTCACCTACCGTAACCGTGCCTTTCAGAGAAAGGAAGCCGCCCAGGATGCAAATTCCCACATAACCCAGATTGCTGACGAAATTCATCAGCGGCATCATCATTCCGGACAGGAACTGGCTCTTCCAGGATGCATTGTACAGCTCATCATTCAGCTTGCGGAAGGTGCGGATGCTCTCCTCCTGCCGATTGAATGCCGTCACAACCTGATGACCACCGTACATTTCCTCTACATGACCGTTTACATCGCCGATAAAGGCCTGCTGCTTTTTGAAAAAGGGCTGGCTCTTCTTTACCACGGCCCCAATCAGGAAAACGCTCAGCGGCAGAACCAGAAGAGCAATCAGCGTCATCAGCGGGCTGATCACAAGCATCATCACCAGAGCGCCGATGAACTGGGTAACGCTGGTCACGATCTGCGGCATACTCTGGTTCAGCGTCTGAGTAATGGTGTCCACGTCATTGGTAATTCTGCTGAGGACCTCACCATGGGAAACCCGGTCAAAATAGGACAGCGGCATTCTGTTGATCTTACTGGTGATGTCCGCACGCATTCTGTAGCTGACCCGGGTGGAGATTTTCGTCATCAGGAAGCCCTGAACGAAAGCCAGCAGCGCAGAAAACAGATATACCGCAGCCAAGAAGAGCAAAATTCTGCCTACCGCACCAAACTGAATGCTTCCGGTGCCGGTCAGCTGGGCAATGACGCCCGTAAACAGCTCGTCCGTGGCTTTTCCGAGGATTCTCGGGCCGATGATCGACAGCGCCGTGGAAGCCACTGCAAACAGCAGCACTGCCACAATGGCAGGAATATAGCTGCGCAGATACGCCGCCAGATTTCCCATGGTTCCCCTGAAATCTTTTGCTTTTTCCCCGGGCATGTTCCCGTGGGGATTTCTGTGTCCTGCCATCAGTTCAGCTCCTCCTTTGTCATTTGGCTTTCTGCAATTTCCCGGTAGGTTCTGCAGGTCTTCAGAAGCTCCCTGTGGGTTCCGATGCCGACAATTTTTCCGTCTTCGAGAACAACGATCTGCTGTGCGTTCATGATGGTGGAAACGCGCTGGGCAACAACGAGCATCGTTGCATTTTCTGTACAGCTTCTGAGGGCCTGGCGCAGCTTTGCATCGGTTTTTAGGTCCAACGCCGAGAAAGTGTCATCAAAAATATAAACCGGAGCGTTCTTGACCAGCGCCCTTGCAATAGACAACCGCTGCCGCTGGCCGCCGGAAACATTGGTGCCTCCCTGGCTGACCGGCGTGGAGAAGCCGTCCTTCATCTCGTCTATAAACTCCGTTGCCTGGGCAATATCTGCAGCTTTGCGCATCTCTTCGTCGGTGGCATCTGCTTTTCCGTAACGGAGGTTGGAGGCGATACTGCCGCTGAACAGGACGCCCTTCTGAGGAACATAACCGATCATATCCCGCAGCTCTTTCTGCGGAATCTCCCGGATATCCACCCCGTCAAGGGTTATGGAGCCGGAAGTTACATCGTAAAAACGGGGAATCAGATTCACAACTGTCGATTTACCGCTGCCGGTAGAGCCGATAAAGGCAGTCGTTTCTCCCGGCCGGGCAGTAAAGGAAATATGCTCAAGAACATTTTCATCAGCACCTTCATAACGGAAGGAAACATCATGAAATTCCACTACACCTCTGGATCTGCCGGTAAGGTGACGGGGTGCAGAAGTATCCTCCACGCTGCTACTGCAGTCGAGGATTTCCGCAATTCGGTTCACGGATACCGCCGCCCGGGGCACCATAACGAAAACCATACTGATCATCAGGAAACTCATAATAATCTGCATGGTATACTGAATGAACGCCATCATATCGCCCACCTGCATGGACGAGGCTGCAATCTGGTGTCCGCCGACCCATACAATCAGAAGCGATACGCCGTTCATAATCAGCATCATAACAGGCATCATCGTAGACATGGCACGGAAAACGAAAAGATTATTGTTTGCAAGATCACGATTGGCTTTTGCAAATCGCTCTTCTTCAAATTTCTGCGTTGCAAAGGCACGAATGACCATCATTCCGGACAGATTTTCACGGCTGACCAGATTCAGTTTGTCAACCAGCTTCTGCATAATCTTGAAGCGGGGCATCGCAATCGCAAAAAGGATCATGATGATACCGAAAATCAGGACTCCGGCCAACGCGATAATCCACGCCATGCTGGGGCTTTTGCCCAGTGCCATGATCGTTCCACCGATACCGATGATCGGGGCATAGAACATCGTCCGCAGCCCCATGGACAGAAGGCCTCGGATCTGCATTACGTCATTGGTGGTTCTTGTAATCAGGCTGGCTGTTCCGAATCGGTCATATTCATTGGTTGTAAAGCTCATGACACGTTCAAACACCTCCAGCCGCAGATCCCTTGCAACGCCGGTGCCCAGCCTGCTGGCGCAGAAACCAACGCTGATGGAAAAACAGACCAAAAGCACCGTCATCAGCAGCATCTTTCCGCCAACCTTCAGAATATATCCGGTCTGAATTCCGTCGGTATTCGCACCCAGCTGGCGATAAATGTTTTTGATGAACACGGGCGACGTTTTCAGAATCATCTGCTCAGGAGCAGCCGCCGCTGCGGCAATATCTTCTGAAACTGCCTCCCGGGATACTGTCTTCAGAACGGAAAGCAGCTGGTTAAGCTGCTCGGAACCGATCTCAGCTGCAGAGTCAGCCTCTCCCGGCAGAACCTTCTGACCGGTACTCTCTGCCATCCGATTCACAAAACTCATCAGCGCATATGCCGAGCGGCCAAAGGCCAGCTCTGACTGCTTCTCCTCCACCTGTGACTGGGGCAGAAAACAATAAACGTCTTCTGATTCTGCAGCGGGCCATTTATTCCGGAAAGAATTCCATTCCTTTTCAGAAAGTGTCTGTTCTGTCGCCTTCCGATAATTGTTTTCAATGATTTCTCTGTCCGAATCGGACATAAACTGCTTCATCACGTCCAGCGTCTGAGCGGACACCGCTTTGGGCGCAGCCTCTGAAATTCCCCCCTGCTGAATACCTGTATTGACAATATCACTCATCAGGTTTGGCAGATTCAGGTCAACAGCCGACTGGCAGAAGAGCAAAATAATGATTGCGGCCACATAACCAATATAGGGCTTTATATAACGTTTCAGTGTTCTCATACTTCTGTTTTCCCTTCTGACGCATGATTGGCAACGGAGGTTTCCAGCGCATCTGCCAGCTCCGTAAGCGAATCAATCAGCTGTCTGGATGTTTCCGGCTTCAACTGGTCGAGTGCATCCGACAAAATGCCGATAAAATGCCGATGCGCAACACGAAGAATTCTATCCCCCTCCTCGGTAAGCACGATTCCGCAAACCCGCCGGTCACCGGGATCCGGAACACGGGTAACAAATCCCTGAGCCTCAAGGCACCGGATTCGCTGACTGAGCGCCGGAACGCTCTGATGCATGACCCCGGCAAGCTCTGACAGGGAAACCGGACGAACACCTTCTGCTTCCCCGGCCTTGTCCGTCTGACCGCTCTGACGCTGGATTGACAGCAGCGTTCCGAATTCGGATTTGCTCAGCGCTTTGCTGGGCGTAACGGAGTGCCAGGCACGCCTGACCCGATCCATCGCATGAAACAGGTCGGTGGTTTTATTTTCACATCCGTCCAATATAATTCCTCCTGACTGAAAAACGGCATCGTATCCGTTTTTTTATTAATATACTTAACTGTTATGTAGCTTAACAAACTATAGAACTTTGTTCTACAAAAGTCAAGTCCATTGTGCCACAGTTCAGACAAAGTTAACACTTAAAAAAGATCCGCCCCGATAACACCTCGGGACGGAACGAAAAGCGGAAAAAATTTTACCCGGACGCACAGATCCGGGTGCAGGATTTTTGATGTTGATAAAAAGAAAAACAGGACTTTAAAAAGTCCTGTTTTTGAATGGAGGTACCGCCCAGATTTGAACTGGGGAATAAAGGTTTTGCAGACCTTTGCCTTACCACTTGGCCACGGTACCATATAAAACAAGGAACGCAACGCATTCCCTGTTTGTTTTGGAGCGGGTGACGAGGCTCGAACTCGCTACCTCCACCTTGGCAAGGTGGCGCTCTACCGGATGAGCTACACCCGCATCTGGTGCC
>RCNH01000719.1_pt1 | contig 12719 bp, 8 predicted proteins | sample 2041161 | NCBI WGS metagenome assembly RCNH01 (sample SAMN09708215, study PRJNA481090) | Feces metagenome, whole genome shotgun sequencing project. | biome: feces | host: Leptonychotes weddellii | place: Antarctica: Sion Island | collected 2010-03-01 | reverse complement strand
TGGTGACCGTCTATACCCCCAACTCGCAGGACGGCTTGAAGCGTCTGGACTACCGCATGACGTGGGAGAATGATTTTCGTGACTACCTCCTGCAACTCGATGCCCGTAAACCCGTATTGGTGTGTGGCGATTTGAATGTGGCACACCGCGAAATCGACCTCAAGAATCCGAAGACCAACCGCATGAATGCCGGCTTCACCGATGAGGAGCGCGAGAAGTTCCAGACACTGCTCGATGCCGGGTTTATCGACACCTTCCGCCACTTCTATCCCGATTTGGAGGGGGCGTATTCGTGGTGGTCGTACCGTTTCCGTGCCCGCGAGAAGAACGCAGGCTGGCGTATCGACTACTTCCTCGCCTCGTCACGCCTGAAAGAGCAGTTGCGCGGAGCTAAAATCCACAACGAAATTTTGGGTTCCGACCACTGCCCCGTAGAGGTGGAGGTCGATTTGTAGAATCGCACACAGATAAAATGAGAGAGCCGACAGGTCGCAATACCTGTCGGCTCTCTTTTATTTGGGGTAGAGGGCTTTTTCAGCCCCTTACGCTGCACGTCGTCGGGTTATTCTACCGAAATCTCGCCGATGAACATGTGCGCTTTCTTGCCTTTTGCACCGTGCCATGCAGGAATGGGGTTCACGGGGTTGGCCACTACGCGGAGGTAGCGTGCCGAAGTGGCGGGGAACTCCACGGTGTAGGATCTCACACCGTTCCGGCAGTTCTCCTGCTCGGTGTCGGTGGTGATGGAACCTGCCTCGGTGAACTGCTCGCCGTCCTCCGAGGTGAGCACCTGAATGTTCTTGGGGCCGAAAATCCACTCGCCGAAGCAGAGGTCGGCCAATACCGAAACCGATGAGTAGCTCTCCTCGCCCTCCATGTCAATGGTCACATCCATCGGCTCGTTGAGGAAACCTACCCACGAACCGTTGGTGTAGCCGTCCTTGCCGTAGTAACCATCGGTGAGGGTGGCAACACCGCCGTAGTTGTACTTCTCGGTGGGTTTGGTGTTGAGGGTCGCCTTGCGAGCGGTGGCCTTGGTGAACTTGAACTCGCGGCTGTAAACGGGAGTCTCCAGATTCTTGCGGATGGTGGTAGCCTTGACTACACAATCACCTGTAAGGGCTACGGGTGCGGTGTAGAGAGGACTTTTCTCGGTGGGCTCCGAACCATTGAGAGTGTAGTGAATGGGAGCGTTGCCCTGGGTGTTGAATTCCGCCATCACGGCACGACGGTCGGTGTCGGTGGTGTATGTGGCGGTTACGGCAAAGATGTGCTTGGCGTAGTTGTAGCCCATTATGTCGTAAATCTCGTGCATGCGGAAGTTGGTGATGAAGCGGTTGTAGTCCTTGTTCTCGAACTCGGTCCACTGCACCTCACTCAGTGCATCGAGACGGGGCAGCAACATGTATTCCAGATGCTCGTTGGTCTTCACATACTCGGTCCAGAGGTTGGCCTGCACGCCGAGAATGTGCTTCTTCTGCTCGTCGTTGAGCTCGGGGAAGTCGATGTTGTAGGCGTAAACCTTCTCCACGGGGAGATAGCCGCCGATGGCAAAAGGCTCAGCCCCGGTGTCGAGCGACTGGTAGTGGTCGAAGTAGAAGTTGGTGTTGGGGGTCATGATGACATCGTGGCCGTTCTGTGCGGCAACCACACCACCTTCGCTACCTCTCCACGACATGATGACAGCGTCTTGGGGGGCCTGTCCCTCGAGAATCTCGTCCCAGCCGATGACAATACGGTCGTGAGCGGCGAGGAACTTACCCACGCGTTCGGTCACGTAGCTCTGCAGGAAGTGCTCCTTCGAGTATTTGCCGTTGCCCTTCAGACCCAGCTGCCTGATGCGAGCCTGACACTTGGGACACTTCTCCCAACGTACCTTGGGGCACTCGTCACCACCGATGTGGATATACTTCGAGGGGAAGAGCTCCATCACCTCGGTGAGGACGTCCTCGATGAACTTGAACGAATTTTCCTTGCCTGCACAGAGTACATCGTCCGATACACCCCAGCGACCCCATACCTCATAAGGACCGCCCGTGCAACCCAACTGGGGGTAGGCAGCCAAAGCCGCCAGCATGTGACCGGGGAGGTCGATTTCGGGAATTACGGAGATGCCGTTCTCCTCGGCGTACTTCACAATCTCGCGAATCTCGTCCTGAGTATAGAAACCGCCGTAGGGGATATTGTCGTAGTTGCCCCACTCCTTGCGGATGACGGTGCCTTTGCGGGTGGCACCCACCTCTGTCAGACGGGGATATTTCTTAATCTCGATGCGCCAGCCCTGGTCATCGGTCAGGTGCCAGTGGAGGGTGTTGAGCTTGTGGAGCACCATCATGTCGATGTAACGCTTCACCTCGTCCAGCGAGAAGAAGTGGCGTGACACATCGAGGTGCATACCGCGGTAAGCAAAACGGGGAGCATCGTTGATGTTCAGACAGGGAACTGTCCAGTTGGCTGCGGCAGCCTCCTTCGAACCGAAAATCTCAACGGGGAGCAGCTGCTTGAGGGTCTGTACACCGTAGAGGAAGCCGTTGAACTGCGAAGCACGCAGCTCGATGCCACTGCGGTTGATGGCCAAAGCATAGCCCTCGGCGGGCTGAAGGGTATCTACCACGAAGCGGATGCCCGACTTGGCGGGCGTGGGGTCGATGGTCAGTGCATTTTCGCCGCCTGTAATCATGGCCAGCTGCGAAGAGAAAGATTCTGCCAGACGCTGGGTCTTTTCATCGGCCTGTGCGTCACACGATACGGGTTGGTTTCTCACATCGTACTTACCCGAAGTCACTTCGATGTGATTGGGGTAGGGAACAACTGTGATTTCCGATGTCTCGGACGACGAACAGGAGATGAGTCCGACGCCTGCCATCAGCATGAGGAGTAGTTTTTTCATTTGTTGTAAGTGTATTAAATTAAGTGTGTTGTGTTCAAAGGTCATCTTCGCAAAACGCAGGGCTCTCTATGATACACAATCTGTGTATATTGTACAAAAATATGTATTTTTTTTGACTTTTTCAAACAAAACCCTCATATTGTACACCCATTATATAGGTGACCGGGCAGATATTTTTCCTGTGTCATGGCGGCAAATATCGGGGGTGTCGTTTTTTTTGCCTATTTTTGCAATTGATATGACCGATTTTGTCGCAATAGATTTCGAGACTGCCAACTACGAAAGGAGTAGTGTGTGCAGTGTGGGTGTCGTGGTGGTGCGCGGAGGTGAGATTGTCGATACCTTCTATTCGCTCATCCGTCCCCAACCCAATTATTACACGGCACGATGTACGGCCGTGCACGGCATAACCCGCCGTGACACCGACTCGGCGGACATTTTCCCCGAGGTGTGGGAGCGCATAGCACCCCTTATCGGTGACCTGCCGTTGGTGGCACACAACTCGCCCTTCGATGAGGGGTGTCTGAAAGCCGTCTTTGCCATCTATGGCATGCCCTATCCCGACTACCATTTCTACTGTACGTGTAGGGCATCGCGCAGGGTCTTCGGCCGCGAACTTCCCAACCACCAGCTGCAAACCGTGGCGGCGCGTTGCGAATATGACCTCTTGGCGCACCACCATGCTTTGGCCGATGCCGAGGCGTGTGCGCAGATTGCCTGCAAAATATTGTAAAAAGAAACCATAACCGAATTTTTAAATTATGAAACTGACTAACTTGTTACTTTCATCGGCATTGTTGCTCGGAGCGACCGATGCGATGGCACAGGGCGGTATCTCGCCGCAGAGAATGGAGCGTCTGAAGGCTTCTTACGAAGGAAACGCTACGGACAAGGCACTGCGCAATGCACTGGGTGGTACCGACATCAATAAACTGGCACTCAATCAGGAGAATCTGAAGGCCATGGACACCCACTTCACCTACGAGGTGAAGTCGAAAGGCATCACCGACCAGCAGTCGTCGGGTCGTTGCTGGTTGTTCACGGGACTCAACGTCCTGCGTGCACAGGTCATGAAGCAGCACAACCTCTCGCAGTTGGAGTTCTCGCAGGCCTATAACTTCTTCTACGACCAGCTGGAGAAGTCGAACCTCTTCCTGCAGGGCATCATCGACACGCGTCACCTGCCCATGAGCGACAAGACCGTGGAGTGGTTGTTCCGCAATCCCTTGAGTGACGGCGGTCAGTTCACCGGTATCTCCGACAACATCAGCAAGTATGGCCTTGTCCCCAAGGAGGCGATGCCCGAGACCTACGCAACCAACAACACCCGTGTGATTGCACAGCTCATCTCCACCAAGTTGCGCGAGCAGGGTCTTCGTCTGCGCGAGCTGCCCAAGAATGCCAAGACGGCAGAGATTGAGACCCTCAAGGAGGATATGTTGAAGGTCATCTACCGTATGCTGGCCCTCTCGTTCGGCGAGCCTGTCGAGAAATTCACCTGGACACGCAAGGATGCCGACGGCAAGATTGTCAGCACCAAGGAATACACCCCCATGTCGTTCTACGAGGAGTTTGTGGGTAACGACCTGAAGGGCAACTATGTGATGCTGATGAACGACCCCACCCGCGAATACTACAAACTCTACTCCATCGACTATGACCGTCACGTCTATGATGGTAGCGACTGGACCTACATCAACCTCCCCGTTGAGGAGATTAAGAAGATGGGTATCGAGTCGTTGAGGAACGATGTGATGATGTATTTCAGCTGCGATGTGGGCAAGTTCCTCAACAGCAAGCGCGGTCTTCTGGACATCAACAACTTCGACTACGAGTCGCTGATGGGTACCGATTTCCCGATGAACAAGGAGCAGCGCGTGAAGACCTTTGCCAGCGGTTCGTCACACGCCATGACCATGATGGCCGTGGATTTGGATGCCGAGGGCAAGCCCACCAAGTGGATGGTGGAGAACAGCTGGGGCGCGGAGTCGGGCTACAAGGGTCACCTCATCATGACCGACGAGTGGTTCGACGAGTATATGTTCCGTCTGGTGGTCGAGAAGCGATTTGTTCCTGCCGAGATTCTCAAGATTCTGGAGCAGAAACCCACTCGTCTGCCGGCATGGGACCCCATGTTTGCCAACGAAGAGTAATCACATTCTTAATTCTTACCTAAATATTCAACCGATGAAAAAGACAATTCTGAAAGTTGCCTTGCTGACGGCTGCCCTCTGCGGTGCGGCTTCTGTATCGGCGCAGGTCACCCTCGTGAAGAAGGGCGCGCCGAAGGGCCGTATCGTGGTCACCACCTCGGAAAAAGCCGATTCGGTGGCGGCTTCACTCATGCAGGACTTCCTGTGTCGCATCTCCGATGCACGCCTTCCGATTGTGAATGCCGGGGAGGCTGGCAAGGGTATCCGCAAGGGGGATGTCGTGATTGGCAACGCGCTTTCCAACAAAGATTATGTGTCGGACAAACTCACCGAGGACGGCTTCCGTCTGGTGTCTGCCGATGGAGTGATTCGCATTGTGAATGGTGGCGACAAAGGCTCGATTTACGGTGTGACCACGCTCTTCGAACGTTTCCTGGGCGTGAACTACTGGGGCGAGAACGAGTATTCGCTCACTCGCAGTGGCGATGTGGTGATTCCCGATGCCGATATTTTGGAGAATCCCGCCTTCCGTCACCGTCAGAGTCAGTTCTACGGCATGGGAACAGACCCCTATTACCGTCTGTGGACGCGTCTGGAGAATGTCGATGAGGTCTTCGCCGGCAAGTATTGGGTGCACACCTTCGACAAGATTATGCCCTCGGCAATTTATGGCAAGGAGCACCCCGAATATTACTCCTACTTCAACGGCAAGCGTCACCCCGGCAAAGCCAGCCAGTGGTGTCTGTCGAATCCCGAGGTGCTGGAGATTGCCGCACAGCGCATCGACTCCATCTTCAAGGCACACCCCGACCGTCACATGATTTCGGTGAGCCAGAACGATGGTAACTTTACCCATTGTCAGTGCCCCGAGTGCAGTAAGATTACCGAGTATGAGGGGGCTATTTCGGGCAACTTCATTCGCTTTGTCAATCAGCTGGCACAGCGTTTCCCCGATAAGGAGTTCTCCACTTTGGCGTATATCTTTACGATGAATCCGCCCAAGCATGTGAAGCCCCTGCCCAATGTCAATATCATGCTCTGTGACATCGACTGCGACCGCGAGGTATCGTTGCGCGAGAATGCTTCGGGTCGTCAGTTTGTGAAGGCCATCGAGGGTTGGAGCAAAATCAGCAACAACATCTTCGTGTGGGACTATGGTATCAATTTCGATAACATGGTGGCTCCCTTCCCCAACTTCCATATCCTTGCCGACAATATCCGCCTGTTCCGTGACAACCACGCCACCATGCACTTCTCGCAGATTGGCAGCTCGCGCGGTGGTGACTTCGCCGAGATGCGTTCTTGGCTGGTGTCGAAGCTGATGTGGAATCCCGATGCCGACACCGATGTGCTGATTCGTCAGTTCCTTGAGGGGTACTACGGCGCTGCCGCTCCCTACCTCTATCAGTATGTGAAAATCATGGAGGGCGCACTGATTGGCAGCGGTCAGCGTCTGTGGATTTACGACTCGCCCGTTTCGCACAAGAAGGGTATGCTCAAGCCCGAACTCATGCGTCGCTACAAAGCCCTGTTCGACAAGGCGGAGGCGGCTGTGAAGAACGACAGCGTGTTGCTGGCGCGTGTGCAGCGTACACGCGTGCCCCTGCTCTACTCCGAGCTGGAGATTGACCGTACCAACCGGGAGAAGGACTTTGAGTCGCTGAAACAGAAACTCGATTACTTCGAGAAGCAGGCGGTTCGCTTCGAAATCCCCACACTCAACGAGCGCAGCAACTCCCCCGTGGAGTATTGCAACCTGTTCCGCGAGCGTTATATGCCCCGCAAGGAGCGCAGTCTGGCTCTCGGCGCGAAGATTGAGTTCCTCACCGAGCCGGGCGCACGCTATGCCGAGGCGGCACGTACCTCACTCACCGATGAGTTGTTCGGCGGTCAGACCTATGCCGACAGCTGGATTGGCTGGGAGGGTATCGATGCTTCGTTCATCGTAGACCTCGGCGAGGAGACGGCTGTGTCGTCTGTCGAGACGGACTTCCTCCATCAGCTGGGTGCATGGATTCTCTTCCCCAAGCAGGTGAAGTATTCTGTCTCCACCGATGGCGAGAACTACACCGAAGCCGGTGTGTATGACCTCCCCGAGGACCGCTCCGTGCAGGTGAAGTTCAAGGGTGTGAAGCATGAATTTGCCGAGAAGCAGAACGTGCGCTATATCCGCGTTGATGTGGTCGGCACAAAGGTATGCCCCCACTGGCACTATGGCGTGGGTCATCCCTGCTGGTTCTTCATCGACGAGGTGACCGTCTTGTAAGTTACTTTGCTGAAAATAAAAAGGACGACCCCTTTTCGGGTCGTCCTTTTTGTATGTGGGGAGAAGCCGTGCGGCGGATTATCGGGTGATGATGTCGATGTGAATGTCGGTGTGGGGGGAACCGTTGGCGACGGTGCGCAATACGATGCGCTCCTTTCCGCTCTTCTGTCCTTCAATCTTTATCCGATGGATTTTGTGACCGTTACCGATGCGGCGAATGTGAAGCCTGATGTTCATGAAACGCAGGTTGTCGAGACGCGAGATGCCGAAATGGTGCATCAGTTCGGCGTCGGGAGCCATCACCAGTCCCTCCTCGGTGGCACGAATGCCGAATATGCCCTTGATGACCATGCGCAAGAAGCCTGTGGCCGACCATGTCTGATGATGGATGGACTCCCAGCTCTCGATGCGGTCGGAGGCTTTGGTCTGCCAGCCGCCGTTGACCGCTCCGGTCCGACTGTCGTAGATTTCGTAGAAGCAGTCGTTGCTGCGGGTGACCAAACGGCAGAGGTTCTCGACCTCGAAGATGAATTTGTCGCGTGCGCCGGTCTGCAGAGCAGCTTCGGCCCAGAAGGCGTTGACAAACGGCCAGATGATGGTGTTGTGGCGTCCGGGGCGTTCGTCGGAGAAGCGTTGGAAGTGAGGGTAGATGGAGGGCAGACCATAGGGGGTGACATGTGCCTTGGCGACAAGATGTGCGGCCTCGCTGGGGTCGGCGATGCCGAAGAGCACTGCAAACGAAAGACCGAGTCCTTCCTGAAAGCGATGGGGGGTGCCGTTGTGGTCAATCAGATAGTAGAAGGTCTGTTGTTGGGTGTCCCACAGATGGTTGCGGATATTACCCTTGAGGGTGGCAGCCGAAGCGAGGTAGCTCTTGGCGGTGGACGCATCGCCCGTCAGACGGGCCATGTCGGCCAGCCGCAGGTAGGCGGCATAATAGACACAGTTGGTGCTGAGACACATGATATGGCGGGCATTGGGGTAGTCCAGCACATAGCTGCTTGCGCGTCCCTGCTCGTAGATCGGGGACTCGTAGCCGGCAATGCCGTCGTTGAAGACCGACGGGCCGGTGAAGAGTCCGTAGCGGGAGTCGAAGGCTTCGCTTTCGAGTTGTTGCATGGTGTTGCGCGAGGCGGTGTAGGCCTGACGGAGGAAGGCTTCGTCGCGAGTGGTCAGATAGTGGTCGTAGGCACCGATGACCCAGATGATGTGGTCCCAATATTGGTGGCCGATACGGGTGCGGTGGTCGGTGGTGGTGCACCACAGCGAATGGCGGCTCACTTCGGGAAGAAGCAGATTGGAGGCGTTCCATGAGTTGATGGCGATGTCTCGCGTCCATTCTCCGGTGTAGGAACCACCGGCATTGATGACGCTGTCCCTCACATTGTTGTAGAGGGTCGATGTGGCGATGTCGAAAACATGGTCGAGGCGCTTGTCCGCCGATGTGAGGGTCTGGGCGGAGAGCGATATGGTGCCGGCTGCGGCCAGCAGGGTGAGCAGAAGGTGTTTCATGATGTAAGTATTTGTAAGGGTGGGTATTGAAAAAAAGTGTCCGAGACCTTTTTTGAGGCTTCGGACGCTTCGTCTATTGGCAGGATTTTCTTCTACTTGAAGAAAATCGAAGAAATTTCCTTGTAGTTGTGTACACGCTCGATGACGTTGGCGAAGATATCAGCCACCGACAGAACAGTGAACTTGTGCAAATCCTTATCGGGATTCAAAGGAATGGTATCGGTAACGATAACCTCCTCCAGTGCGCTGGCGTTGATACGCTCGTAGGCCGGACCCGAGAGAATGGGGTGGGTGATGGCGGCGCGTACGCTCTTGGCACCACGGGCCATCAACATGTCGGCAGCCATGCAGATGGTACCTGCCGTATCAATCATATCGTCGACAATCAGCACGTTGCGACCCTCGACATCACCAATGGCGGTCATCGTACCCACTACATTGGCCTTGGCACGCTCCTTGTGAGAGATGATGATGGGAGTACCGAGCAACTTGGCGTAGGTGCTGGCACGCTTTGCACCACCCATATCGGGCGAAGCGATGGAGAGGTCCTCGATGTTGAGGCTCTGGATGTAGGGAATGAAGATACCGCTGGCGTAGAGTGCATCAACGGGAACTTCGAAGAAGCCCTGAATCTGGTCGGCGTGGAGGTCCATGGTCATCACACGGTCTACACCTGCCGCCATCAGCATGTTGGCTACCAACTTGGCGCCAATCGGCACTCTGGGCTTATCCTTTCTGTCCTGACGCGCCCAACCGAAGTAAGGCATGACGGCTACCACCTGGTGAGCCGATGCGCGGCGAGCTGCGTCAATCATCATCAACAGCTCCATGAGGTTGTCCGAGGGCGGGAACGTCGACTGGATGATGAATACCGTGCAACCACGGATTGATTCGTTGTAGAAGGGCTGGAACTCACCGTCACTGAAGCTGAGGACTTCAGACTCTCCGAGTTTGGTTCCGAAGCTGGCAGCGATCTTCTTTGCTAAATACTCAGAACCGCGACCGGCAAAAAACTTAATTTTATGGATTGCCATGGAATAATATGGTTTTAGTTGTGCAAATATAAGATATTAGCATGAGAAAAGAACACTTTTTGTCTCAAATTATAAACAATGAGTTAAACTTCGAGACATTTGTCGATGAAATCGAGGATTTCATCACGTCCCTGTCCCTTTTCCGACGAGGAGAGGAACATGGGAGGCAGCTCTTCCCACTGCTCTGACAACACCTTCTGGTAGGCGGTCATGCTTTTCTGTGCCTGTGTTTTGGAGAGTTTGTCGCTCTTGGTGAAGATGATGCCGAAGGGCACACCGTTTTCTCCGAGCATCTCGATGAAACGCAGGTCTATCTTTTGGGGTTCGAGTCTCACATCGACCAGCACAAAGAGAAAGTGCATCTTCTCGCACTTCAACACATAGTCGGTGATGATTTTGGCGAAGTCGTTTCTCAGGGTCTTCGAGGTGCGGGCATATCCGTAGCCGGGAAGATCGACCAGATACCACTCGTTGTTGATGGTGAAGTGGTTGATGAGTCGGGTCTTGCCGGGGGTCGAAGAGACTTTGGCCAGTCCCTGACGGCCGGTGAGCATGTTGATGAGCGATGATTTGCCCACATTGCTTCTTCCGATGAAGGCGATGTCCTTCTTGTCGTCCTTGGGAACTTGTGAGATTTTCTCTGAACTACATTTGAATTCGGCTTTGCGTATCTGCATTGTTGTCGGATTTTGCCACAAAGTTACTGCTTTTTATGGATTAAGCAAATGCTCCGAGAGTGGCGGCACAATGAAAAATTCTCTGCACGACCATCAACCGATGGAGTGCAGAGAATCCTAATAATATATGTATTGATGTGTGATACCGGCATTAGTAGCCCAGAACGCGCAACATCGAACGCCACGACTGCTCCTTGGCAAAGAGTCTGGTGTAGTATTCGTTGTCCGACTTGTCGCGGTCGATAATCACGTGCTTGGGTGCGGGAATCAGACAGTGCTGGATACCGCCGAAGCCTCCCAGCGACTCCTGATAGGCTCCCGTGTGGAAGAAACCGATGTACTGGGTGTTGCCCTTCTCCAACTTGGGGAGGAAGATGGCGTTGGTGTGACACTCCGAGTTGTAGAAATCCTCCGAATCGCAGGTCAGACCGCCGAGCAGTACGCGGTGGTACTCCTTGTCCCAGTTGTTGATGGCGAGCATGATGTAACGCTGGTTGATACCCCATGTGTCGGGCAGGGTGGTGATGAACGACGAGTCGATCATGTACCAGTTCTCCCGGTCGTTCTGCTGCTTCTCGTTGACAATCGAGTAGAGCGTTGCGCCACTCTCACCCACAGTGAACGAGCCGAACTCGGTGAAGATGTTAGGCTCGTCTACGCCGTTGTGCTGGCAGATGTTCTTAATCTGTGCCACAATCTCCTCGATGAGGTACTCATACTCGTAGTTGAAGTTCAGCGAGTTCTTGATGGGCAGACCGCCGCCGATGTTCAGGCTGTCCAACTCGGGGCAGACCTTCTTCAGCTCACAGTAGACATTGAGACACTTCGACAACTCGTTCCAGTAGTAGGCGGTGTCCTTGATACCCGTATTGATGAAGAAGTGCAGCATCTTGAGCTGGAACATCTTGTTCTTCTTGATGCGGGCCTTGTAGAAATCCACGATGTCGTTATAGCGGATACCCAGACGCGAGGTGTAGAACTCGAACTTGGGTTCCTCCTCCGATGCGATGCGGATGCCGATTTTGCACTTCTTGGTAAATGCCTTCTCGAAGAGCTCCAACTCCTCCTTGTTGTCCAGCACGGGAATGGTGTTCTCGAAACCGGCGTTGAGCAGCTGGGCGATGTTCTCGACATACTGCGGACGCTTGAAACCGTTGCAGACGATGAAGCGGTCCTTGTTGATGATACCGCTGTCGTAGAGGGCGTTGATGATGTGGATGTCGTATGCCGACGAGGTCTCGAGATGGATGTCATTCTTGAGTGCCTCCTCCAGCACAAACGAGAAATGGCTCGATTTGGTGCAGTAGCAGTAGTTGTAAGTACCCTTGTAATCGACCTTGGCCATAGCCACATTGAACATACGTTTGGCACGGTTAATCTGCTGCGAAATCTTGGGCAAATAGGTGATTTTCAACGGAGTGCCATACTGCTTAATCAACTCCATGAGCGGAATGTCGTGAAAATTGAGCTCGTTGTCTTCCACCGAGAACTCGTCCTGCGGAAAATCGAATGTCTGTTCGATAAGGTCAATGTACTTGTCTTTCATCTCGTATCTACGCTTAAATCATTCAATCCGTCCGAGCTACATCGCCCGAAGTCGATAGATGTAGTCGAGACGGATATTTACAAATTTCGGGATGCAAAGTAGGCGAATATTTTTCGGACTGCCAACACTTTGACCGATTATTTTTAATAATAGGTATATATTTTGGAATTTTAGCCGAAAAAAGGTAATTTTGAAGCCGTAAAATCAAAACGCGTATCACAGTGTTGAACGAAATCATATCACAATATCTCAAGTCGCACAAACGACTGGTCATTCCCGGTCTGGGTACTTTCGTGGTGAAGGACGACGAGGGTCATGTCATCTTCACGGAGATGTATCGCCGTGATGACGGCGTGTTGTTGTCGCTGTTGGTTGAGAGCGGTGTCCCCGAGTTGGAGGCCGCCGGAGTGGTGGACCGCATGGTGTTCGAAATCCGTCATGCCGTGCAGAATGGTTCTTCCTATCTGATTGAGGGACTGGGTGTTCTTCGTCAGGGCGAGAACGGCACAACGGCATTCACCTACGAGCCGGAAACCGTGTCGCAGGAGCCTCAAAAGCAGCACGGGGAGTCTGCTCCCAAGGTGGCAGAACCCGTAGTTGTACCCCACGAGGAACAGCCCGAGGAGGAATCCAAAGAGCAG
>RCNH01000717.1_pt1 | contig 12756 bp, 10 predicted proteins | sample 2041161 | NCBI WGS metagenome assembly RCNH01 (sample SAMN09708215, study PRJNA481090) | Feces metagenome, whole genome shotgun sequencing project. | biome: feces | host: Leptonychotes weddellii | place: Antarctica: Sion Island | collected 2010-03-01 | reverse complement strand
GAAACAAAGAGAGGGAAAAGTACCTTGCGGGGGAGAACCCCGCTCAAACGGAGGTCTCCGCCCGATGTGGAGGAGCTGTGTAAATTCCCCTTTGTAAGAATTTACCTTCAAAGATAAGAAAAAATTATCAGATTTTTAAACCATAACCCCTACTTTTTTATGCAAATATTACATATATACCACCTCCATTTGTCGGTTTGAGCCGGCATTCATGTTGTTGAGTTTGCGATGGCAACCCGGACAGCGGATAGCCATTTCCATCTCGATGTACTCTCCATGTCCCACTTCGGGGAGCGGTGCGCCGTGGTCGGAAAAAACATAATGCTCGAAAAGCGTTCCGCAATAACGGCACTTTACTTTGTAAGATTTTCCCATCATAGTTGTGTTTTAAGGTTTCTGTTGCAAAGGAACTGCAACGGAGTGACAATTTGTGACACAAACTAACAATGGCTGAATTTTTCGAGATAACGGGTGATATATTCTTTCAATTCGGGGGATTCGATGATGCGAATGTCGTCCAAGAGACCGACAACAAAACGACCCACGCCTGCCATTCCGGCTACTTCGGTGTCGAGCAGCCACAGGTCGTGACCCAAAGGGCGGACATCCTTTTCCGCCTGGGGATACTCCTCGCAGAGCAGGTTGTAGGCCAGGACGCCCATTTCGAGTTTGACGGGATAGTGGATCTCGCCGTGCATTCTGAAGGCATCGATGAAGCCCTCCTTGTGTGCGGATTTGAACTGCCAGTCGTCCTCGGTGACTTCGACCGAGGAGATACGCGAGGTTTTGAAGATCTTGCAGACATTGTCCTGCGGGTCGTAGCACCACACCTGCACGTAGTTGGTCGTGAAAGCAAAGGGTTCTACCCTTCTGTCGCGCGTTGCACCGCCGTGTGCCGACTGATAACCACACAGCACGGCTTGTTTCTCGGTCTCTATGGCTTCGATGAGACGGTGCACATTCGAGGCGTTCTTGCCGCGTACAACGGTGTTGGCCAGCGTCTTGTTGTCGTAGACCGAGTAGAGCTTGCGTTTGAGATTCTGTTTGAGGAGGTTGGTGTCATCGATGTTTTCGATGGCACTCTTCAGAATGACGGCCTCCTCTTCGGTGAAGTGGACCAACTGCGAGATGTCCTTGAAGTGGGGCGACTCCTTGTCGAGACGGATGCAATCGCCCGATTTCTTGATGACAAAGCCGGCTTCACGGAAGGTGTCGATGTAGCGGTAAATCGTTCGACGCGACATATCGAGACGCTCGGCGAGCTGATCGACATTGTAGGTCGTATTGGCCGTCAGCATCTTCATCAGACGCAATAGGCGTTCTAATTTGGGTTGGTCCATAGTGGTCGGTTATTTTTGATGGGTGAGACTGAACGAAAGCCTTGAGAAATATTCCTTTGGAGGGCGTTTCTGCGTGCTAAAGTCCGAGCCTGAAATGCAAATATACGAAAAAAGGTTGTGATGGAAAATCACAACCTTTCAATTCTTGCGGGTGCTGCCCTATTTCGACATGACCAACTTCTCGATTTCTTCGACCGTGTGGCGGAAATTCTTGTCAGTTTCAATCAGATTGCTCACCGCCTTGCACGAGTGTAATACCGTGGCGTGGTTTCTGCCACCGATAGCCGCACCGATGGAGGTCAGCGGCGACTTGGTGTGCTGCTTGGCCAGATACATGGCTATCTGTCGAGCCTGTGCCACCTCGCGGGTACGTTCCGAGGAGTTCAGACGCGCCAAATCCACATTGAGGTAGTCGCATACCACCTCGATGATGTTCTCGATGGTAATCTCCTTCTGGGTAATCTGTACGTAGATTTTCAACACCTCTTTGGCCAGCGACTTGGTAATCTTGCGACCCAGGTAGGCGGCGTGTGCCTTCAGTGAAGTCAGTGCACCTTCAATCTCACGCACATTGGCGGAGATGTTGTCTGCCAGATAGAGAATGACATCGTCGTTGAGCTGTATGCCCAGCTTCTGTGCCTTGGCACGGATAATCTTCACCTTCGTCTCGTAGTCGGGAATGTTGATGGGTGTCGATAATCCCCACTTGAATCGGGTCAGCAGTCGCTGTTCGATATCCTTCAACTCCACGGGCGGTTTATCCGAGGTGAGCACCAGCTGCTTGCCCGACAACTGCAAGTGGTTGAAGATGTTGAAGAAGGCGTTTTGAGTACCGGTCTTACCCGTCAATTCCTGAATATCGTCGATAATCAACACGTCTATCATCTGATAGAAGTGAATGAAGTCGGGAATCTCACCGTTCTTGTAGGCGGTCTGGAACTGTGCCTGAAACTTGTTCATCGACACATACAACACCTGCAATTCGGGATGGCGTTCTCTTACCTCATGACCGATGGCCTGTACGATGTGGGTCTTTCCCAAACCCGAGTTACCGTATATATAAAGAGGGTTGAAGGGGTTGTTACCGGGAGAGACGGCCACCGACATACCTGCCGCGCGAGCCAATCGGTTGCAGTCGCCCTCGATGAAGGTCGAGAAGGTGAGTGACGAATTGAGCTGGGGGTCGATGATAATCTTCTTCAGACCGGGAATGACAAACGGATTTTTGATGTTTGCCGTGTTGGTCTGGGTGTTGAAACGCGAAATCGCCGCCGTGTCTGCATTCGATGTGGCTGTTGTGTTGACAGTCACCGTGGCACGGGGTACGGCATAGTGCAGACGGGTCTGCTGTCCGTAGAACTGAGTGATGATGGGTCTCAGGAAAGGAATGTAATTCTTTTCAATCTGACGGACATAGCTTTCGTTAGGTACTCTCAGACGCAGGGTCGTACCATCAAATTCAAGCGGTTCGATAGGCTCGAACCACTTCTCAAACTCCTCGGAGCTGGTTTGTGTTTTGATACGTTCAAGGCAATTCTGCCATATCTCATTGTATGACTGAGAGTTCGTTGACATATTAGGGAAATCGCTTTTTATGACGGTGCAAAGTTGTGAATAATTTTGTTAAAAAAACGGTCTCGGAGATGTTGCTAATCTCCTATTTTTTTATATAGACTACCAAAGTTATTAACATTCTTATGCAGAATCCCGACCAAAGCCAAATTTGTGCTTCCTCCCAAATCACCTCTTTCCGCCATCTGTCCTATTTTTTATAGGGCGACTGCCCGGTGTTCCCGATGCCTTAATTTCTGTTATTTTATTCCGGTTTGCTATTCTTCATTGTAAAGAAAAACAGTCGCAGACTCATCGCCATAATTTGTGATTATCCCCAAATTCGTGTTCCGGGAAACGATAGTTTAACACTTCTGCCTTGAAAATTACGTTTTAATTTACTATATTTGCGTATAGAAACTATAAATAAATAACTATAAAGCAAAAAACTTATTATGGCAAACGAAGTTGATGAAAAGGTTTTGAGCAAAGCTCAATCCTGGCTCGACGGCAATTACGACGAGGAGACAAAGAAGCAGGTGAAATACCTCATGGAGAACGATCCCAAGGAGTTGGTCGAGAGTTTCTATAAGGATTTGGAGTTCGGTACGGGTGGTCTGCGCGGTATCATGGGCGTTGGTTCCAACCGTATGAACATCTACACCGTAGGTGCTGCCACTCAGGGTCTCTCGAACTACCTGAAGAAAAATTTCGAGGGGCAGGAGGTACGTGTTGCCGTAGCACACGACAGCCGTAACAACTCACGCCGTTTTGCAGAGGATGTTGCCGACATCTTCGCCTCTAACGGTTTCACCGTATTCCTGTTCGACGCTCTGCGCCCCACTCCCGAGTTGAGCTTCGCCATCCGCGAGCTGAAATGTCAGTCGGGTGTTGTGGTTACCGCATCGCACAACCCCAAGGAGTACAACGGTTACAAGGCTTACTGGACCGATGGTGCACAGGTGACCTCTCCCCACGATAAGAACATTATCGCCGAGGTAGCCAAGATTACCAATGTAGATATGGTTCAGCGTGGCAAGAACAAGGAGAACATCACCATTCTCGATGAGAAGTTCGATGAGATTTATCTGGAGCGTATCCATGCTCTCTCGCTGTCGCCCGACTGCGTGAAGAAGCACCACGACATGAAGATTGTTTACTCGCCCATGCACGGTGCCGGTGTACGTTTGGTTCCTGCATCGTTGAAGAAGTTTGGTTTCACCAATGTCATCATGGTTCCCGAGCAGTCGATTGTAGATGGTAACTTCCCCACTGTCGAGTCTCCCAACCCCGAGGAGCGCAAGACCATGGCCATGGCTATCGAGCTGGGTGCCAAGGAGGGTGCTGACCTCGTTATGGCTACCGACCCCGACTCCGACCGTATCGGTTTGGCACTGCGCAACAAGAAGGGCGAGTATGTGCTCCTGAACGGTAACCAGACTTTGGCGCTGCTGTTGAGCTATCAGCTGACCCGTTGGGCAGAGCTGGGCAAGTTGGACGGCAACCAGTATGTCGTGAAGACCATCGTTACATCGCAGATGGCCAACACCGTGGCAGCTCACTTTGGTGTGAAGTGCTACGACTGTCTGACCGGTTTCAAGTATATCGCCAAGATTATCCGCGAGAACGAGGGCAAGACACAGTATATCGGTGGCGGTGAGGAGTCGTTCGGCTACCTCGCAGGCGACTATGTACGCGATAAGGATGCCGTTTCGGCTTGTTCGATGGCTGCCGAGGCTGCCGCATGGGCTATGGATACCATGGGCCTCACCCTCTATGAGTGGTTGCAGCAGTTGTATGTGAAGTACGGATTCTTCCTCGAGGGTTTGGTTCCCGTTGTCCGCAAGGGTAAGGAGGGTGCCGAGCTGATTCAGAAGATGATGATGGACTTCCGTGCCAATCCTCCCAAGACCATCGTTGGTTCGAAGGTGGTTAAGATTAACGATTTCCAGTCGTTGGAGCAGCTTGACGTCCTGACCGGCAAGAAGACGCCCATCGAGCAGGATAGCAGCAATGTACTCCAGTGGTTCACCGAGGACGGTACTACCGTATCGGTTCGTCCTTTGGGTACAGAGCCCAAGATTAAGTTCTACTTCGGTGTGAAGGCCGACTTGAAGTCTGTCGAGGACTACGACAAGGTACACGCCGAGTTGGCTGCCAAGATTGAGGCCATCAAGAAGGACTTGAATCTGATTTAATCCATCGTAAAATACAAACGGGCTTCCGATAGGCCCGATAAGCAACCGAGCCGTGAGTTTGTCTCACGGCTCGGTTTTTTTGTTCGGGTAGGGGAAGCTACCCTATTAATGTCATTTTCTTTCTTCCAAATTCTGTGAAGTCGGGATTATTTTTCCCTTCTCTCGGGCAAGTGAACGGCAGGATGCGCGGTCGATTTTGCCGTTCTCGGTCATGGGGATATTGCCGACAACAAAGATGTGCTTCGGACACCAGTAAGGAGGAAGCACCGTCTCCATTTGTCGGTGAAGCTCCTGTATGTCGCGACACTCGGTGAGCAACAAAGTCACGGCTTCGCCCAACCGCGGGTCGGGAATAGAGGTGACGGCAAACGGAGTGGAGAGTATGCCCTTCAACAGTCGTTCCACCTCCTCGATGTGTATCTTCACTCCACCGCTGTTGATGACATTGTCTTTGCGCCCCACCACCGAGAAACTTTGGTCGCTGTGGAGTCTTACGATGTCGTTGGTGTGCAACGGATGTAGGGTCAGTGCGGGGGCATTGATAATCAGTGCTCCGTCCTCGTCTTGCGAGAGCGTGATGCCCTTGAAAGGGGTGTAGCACTCACCGGCAGATGTTCCATTGAGCGGACGCAGGGCGATGTGTGAGAGGGTCTCCGTCATGCCGTAAGTGGAATAGACCGCACAATGAAGTCCGGCGGTCATCTGCTGTAAGGCATCATCGACAGCACCGCCACCGATGATGACCTTCTCGGTGCGGTCGAGTCGCGAACGCTCCGTGTCGTTTTGCAGGGTGTTGTAGAGTTGCAGAGGTACCATCGCCACAAATGTGACCCTCTCCCGGACATCGGAAAAGGGATGCCCCGATGCAGGGCGCAAAAACAACTCCATGCCTGCTACCAACGAGCGCACGACCATCATCATCGCACCTATATATTTCAGATTCATGCACAGCAGTGCCGTGTCCGTCTCTCCCAGCGAGAGATGCTCACAGGTCATGCGTGCACTCTCCATCATGCGCCGTTTGCTCACCTCCAGGGCTTTGGGCTTTCCTGTCGACCCCGAGGTGTGCACCGTGAGGGTCTCCGACGGGGAGAACCACTCGTGGAGGAACCGATAGAGGTCGGCTTCTGCGGATGTTCCCTCACAGCCCCCTGCGGCATGGATTTCCGCAATGACGGCAGCGTCTATCCGTCGGCCGTTGTAACGGAGATATTGGTCCCCTATGGAGAGTTTCATCGTTTGTTGTACCATAGGCAGTCTCCCGATATATGCAGGGGCATGGGCGTGTTGTCGGTGAACAAAGCCCCCGTGCCCAAACCTTGTGGCATGGGGTTGGAAAGGGTGGCACACCACTGGGCAATGGCGTTGAGTCCGATGTTGGACTCCAAAGCCGAAGTTATCCACCAGCCTATGCCCAATCGCTCGGCCTGTGCAATCCACTCCTCCGCGCCACGGATTCCTCCGTGCAACGAGGGTTTGAGAATGATGTATTGGGGGCGGATATGCTCCAGCAGGCGGCGTTTGCCCTCCAAGGTATTGCAGCCGATAAGCTCCTCATCGAGGGCTATCGGAAGCGGAGACTCGGCAGTCAGTCGTGCCATCGCGTCCCACTGTCCTGCCCGAATGGGCTGTTCGATGGAGTGTAAATCCAACTCTGAGAGGAGTTGCAACTTACGGAGGGCATCATCGGGAGAGAAAGCACCGTTGGCATCGACACGCAGTTCTATTTTCTCTTTTGGGAAGTGATTGCGGATAAAGCGGAGCAACGACAACTCCTTCTCAAAGTCTATCGCGCCGATTTTGAGTTTGATACAGCGGAATCCTGCGGCGATTTTCTCCTCTATACGGGCATACATCTCCTCGTAGGTGCCCATCCATATCAGACCGTTAATCGGTATGCCTGCCAGACCTTGCGAGAAGGGGGTGTCCCACAGAGCGGTATCCCCCACTTCGAAATGACGCAGAGCGGTCTCCAGTCCGAAGAGCATCGAGGGGTAATCGCGCAGCGCGTCGTAGTCGATGACTCCGCCCCGTTGTTCGAAGTCGTCACACACGCGGCGCAGGATTTGTTCGTAGTCGGGGAGGTCGTCACAACTGAGTTGTGGCAGGGGGGCGCACTCTCCCACCCCCTCGCGACCCGGACAGTCGGGTGACGAGAGGTGGAGGTACCATATTTTGCGCGTCAGATATACACCGCGTGAAGTACCTGCCGGTTGCTTGAAGTGCAACAGGCGAGGTTCAATGTCTATCTTGCAATTCATTGCTGTGTGGTTTGCCACAGCTCCCTTCTGTTAAGGGAACTTGGGGTATTGCTTGAAATTGGGTTTGCGTTTCTCGAGGAAGGCATTTTTACCCTCCTGTGCCTCATCGGTGAGGTAATAGAGCAGTGTGGCATCGCCTGCCAACTCCTGAATACCTGCCTGACCGTCAAGTTCGGCATTGAGACCGGCCTTAATCATACGCAGAGCCAGGGGGCTGAGCTGCATCATCTCCTCTGCCCATGCCACATACTCGTCCTCGAGCTGGTCGAGAGGTACAACCTTGTTCACCAGACCCATGTCGAGAGCCTCCTGTGCGTTGTACTTGCGACAGAGGAACCAAATCTCGCGAGCTTTCTTCTGACCTACGACACGTGCCATGTACGAAGCACCGAAGCCGGCATCGAAGCTGCCCACACGCGGACCTGTCTGTCCGAATATGGCATTCTCCGAGGCGATGCTCAAGTCGCAAACCACATGGAGCACATGACCTCCGCCGATGGCAAAACCGTTGACGGCGGCGATGACGGGTTTGGGTATACTGCGAATCTGCTTCTGTACATCGAGGACGCTCAAACGGGGAACACCGTCCTTGCCGATGTAGCCGCCGCGACCCTTCACATTCTGGTCGCCACCCGAGCAGAAAGCCTTGTCACCTGCACCGGTGAGTACCACAACATCGATGTTCGAGTCCTCACGGCAGATGCGCAGGGCATCGCTCATCTCGGCGGTTGTGGTCGGGGTGAAGGCGTTGCGGTAACGCTCGCGGTTGATGGTGATACGGGCAATGCCGTTATAGTAATCAAAAAGGATGTCTTCGTACTCTTTGATTGTTGTCCATTCTCTTTTGGTTGCCATAATTTATTGTTGTTTTATTTGATGGTAATAATCTTTCAATATTGCCGCATCCTGCTCTTTGGAGGTGAAAACCTCCAACATGAGGGGGTGGTCGCAGGGACTCGGAGCGGTAAATTCGCTCATCGCCGCCAGTAGTTGTTCCTCGTTGTGAGCGCATATGTAACGGACACCGCGCTCCTCCGCCCAGCCCTTTGCCGAGGTGGTGTGGTCGGCAGCGATGTAGTTGTGTGCGACCTGCTGCATCTTCAGTCCGGGCAGGATGTGGAAAATTTCGCCACCTCCGTTATTGAGCAACAGAATACGCAGATTGGAGGTGAGAGCCTCGCTCCACAGGGCGTTCATGTCGTAGAAGAAACTCAAATCACCGATGGCGATGAAGTTAAGTCGTGTACAGCCCGAAGCATACCCCACCGCCGTGGATAAAGAGCCTTCTATGCCGCTGGTACCGCGGTTACACTGCACCATGATGGTGGGCTTCAGTGGGTAGAGCTGTGCAAATCTTACCACCGATGAATTGGCAAGATGCAACACCGAATCATCGGGTAGCTGATGCATCAGTTCGCCAATGGCGCGCAACTCCGAATAGGGGGCATGTGGCGCGGGAATAGAGGCGGTGACCTTGTGCCACAATGCGACATAATCCGAAGCCGAGACTCCACCGCGCGTGGCGAGAGCCTGCCAAAATTCTTCGGGCGAGAGTTCCACCACACCGCTCAATGCACAAAACAGGTCGGGCATACTGCCGTCGGGCGAGATGTGCAGATGCACTTTAGGGGAATTGGCTCTCAAATATTGCTTGAGTCGTTTCGAGACGATGTGTCCCGAAAAGGTGATGACCACATCGGGTGCGAGTGCATGCTTCTCCTCCTCGGAGAGCAGATAGAGTGCCGTGTCGAAGTTGCGGATAACCTCCTGCTCCTCCGCATTGCCGATATGTTCTGCCAGCCACACAAAACCTTGTTGTGTGGTGGAGTAATATTGTCTGTCGGAGGGATTGCTCTGCCCCTGTATGACCATGCGGCGGGGATAGCGGTTCAGCAGTTCTGCCAAGGTGTCAATATCGCGGTGGGTGTAGCGTCTGATGACGCGCTCCTCGGGAAGCTCCGTGACCGAGAAACGGAACAGAGGTTCCGAAATCGGCAAATTGATATGCACGGGACCACACGTGTGGTGAGTCATCTCCAAGAGGGCCTCGTTAATCAGACGGTTGCTGTACCATTCGTCCTCCGCGGAGTGAATTTCGGGAAGTGAAACACTCTTCTTGACCAATGTGCGGAAGACATCGGGCTGGGGCAGGGTTTGCCCGTCCATCTGCCCTATCCACGCCTGCGGACGGTCGGCAGAGATGACAAGCAGGGGTACCTGCTGATAGTAGGCTTCCGCCACGGCAGGATGCAGGTTGAGCAGTGCCGAACCCGATGTGCAGCACACCGCCACGGGGCGACCTGTTCTGAGTGCCACACCCAAGGCCACGAATCCTGCACTGCGCTCATCGGTCATGGCGTGACACTTGAACGCTGCGCACTGCGAGAAGGTCTCCACAATCGGGGCGTTGCGGCTGCCCGGACAGAGAACCACCTCCTCGATGCCGTGTGCCAGAGTCAGTGAAACGAGTTGAAGTATGCTTTTGATGTCGGAATACATGTCTTTAAATGATGTTGAGCAGGGTTTGCATTTTGTTTTCGGTCTCCCGCCATTCGTCCTCCATCTCCGAGGAGGTCACAAGGCCTCCACCGGCATAGAGGTGGAGTTGCTCCTCGTCAATATTCATACAGCGGAGATTGACATAGAGATGGGTCGAGTCATCGGCGGACAACATACCCACAAATCCCGAGTAATAGGCTCTGTCATACCCCTCGTGGTCGAGGATAAATTGCTGTGCCTCGGCTTTGGGCAGACCGCACACGGCTGGTGTGGGATGAAGCTGACGGAGTAACTTTCCGAGGTGACGGTTGTCTGTCATGCGGAAATGAAACTCGGTCTTCAGATGAGCCAACGCACCTGCGCGCACGGTGTAGGGACCTTTCTCGGTGGAGGTGTATCCCTCCTTGTGAAGCAGGTCGCGAATGTAGGAGGACACATAGCCCTGCTCCTCGCGGTTTTTCTCACTCCACTCGGTGGGCAGGGTGTCGCCCGTGAGGGGCTGTGTGCCGGCCAAAGCCACGGTGTACCACTCCTGGCCACGACCCGAAAGGAGAATTTCGGGGGTGCAACCCAACCACACACCCGTTGAGGAAGTGTAGCAGACAAAGACATAGGAGTCGGGATATTGACGGCAGGCATATGCATAGACCTCCGTGAGGGAGAACTCTCCTCCTTTTGCGCGCTCCATGCGGCGGGACAAAACCAGTTTGCTGAAATCGCCCTCGCAGAGTGCCGTCTTGAACTCCCCGAAACATTTGCAATAGGCTGTTGTGGGGGCATTGCGTTGCGGCTCACGGGGCGAAAGAGACTCCGAAGCAGTAATCTCCAGCTTTACGGGCACACCGTGAGGGGTGATGCAGATGACGGGATGTTGTTTCGAGATGTGGAACGGAGCAATGACAAATCCCGATTTATGGTCCAATTCCGCGAGGTCTTCGTACTGCGTGACCTCCCCTACAATCATTGTGGGGTGTGTCTGGCCCGGAAGACGGTATATCGCAAACGGGAGGTTGCGTCGGATAAGTGAGTCTAAATCTGTGGAGTTGAGTTGTATATTGTCTGCCATTTCCATTCCGAGTAATCGGATATTACATATTACTAATGGACAAAGATAGGAAATAGTAAGATAGCGGGGAAACGAAATGCAATAATTTTTAGTGCCGGAGACGCTTTTCGGGGGTGCTTTCGGGTGAATCAGTGCACGGTGCACCGCCTTAATCAAAAAAAACGGAATTGGAAACAGATACGACTTTTGTAGCAACCTTACGAACCAAAATATGAATTTAAACCGCGTTTTAGTGCTATTTTACGACTAATTTTCTATCTTTGCAAAGAATTAACTGTTATGAAAAAGAGTTTATTGACCATTATATTCGGGCTTGCGTGCTGCTTTTCCGTGCTGGCTTCCGAGCCTTTGACCTTCTATGGTGTCGATTTTTCGCTGGCGAAAGTCTACGGTGCGGACGAATCGCGTGATGCATTCGGCAAAGCCTTTTCGGATATCAACCAGCTGTTTATCAGTCAGGAATCGAAATACGATGTCGCCTGTCTCACGGGCGAGGAGGTGACCTCGAAACGAATTTCGGTAGCCTGCAAATCCACCGAACACCATTTCATGGCAGCGGACTCCACCGCGGTGTTCTTTCTCGAAGACCCCGAATACGATTGTCGTGCGGAGATAGACGCGTTGTTGAAAAGCTACGAGCTGCCGACTGCCGGCCACCACGGAATGGTGATGATTGCCAATCTGTTGAACAAGGCACACGGCGAAGCGGATTTCTACGTGGTGATTTTCGACACACAGAGTCGTGAGATGACCTCCTGCTATCACGTGTGGGGTCATGCCGGCGGTTTCGGATTGCGCAACTATTGGGCCAATGCCGTGCGTCTGGCGTTGAAACAATATCCCAAGGTCAAGAAAATGACATTGAAACATCAGAAAAAATGATACAATACGATAAGACTCTCTCTCTGGCCGATGTTGAGCGCATCGTGTGGGGTGGCGAAAAATTGTCGCTGGCCGACAGTGCGGTTGCCCGTCTGGAGCGGAGTTTCAATTTCCTCAAAAAATTTGCGGCCGACAAGGTCATCTATGGCATCAATACGGGTTTCGGTCCCATGGCACAGTATCGTGTGAGCGACCGCCATCTCAACGAGTTGCAGTATAACATCATTCGCAGCCACTCCACGGGAGCGGGTGCTCCGCTGGAGGATACCGATGTGCGTGCCGTGATGGTTGCCCGTCTGGGTACGCTCTTGCAGGGCTACTCGGGTATCCATCCCTCGGTGGCGCAGTTGCTCGTCGAGTTTATCAATAGGGGCATCTACCCCATGATTCCCCGTCACGGTTCGGTGGGTGCAAGTGGCGATTTGGTGCAGCTGGCACACCTGGGTCTTGCGCTCATCGGTGAGGGCGAGGTGCACTACCACAACCAGTGGCGCGCGGCGGCCGATGTCTTGAAAGAGGAGGGGCTGCAACCCATGTCGGTGCATATCCGCGAGGGATTGTGCATCACCAACGGAACATCGGTGATGACGGGTATCGGCATGAACAACATCTTGTTGGCACGCAAACTCCTCATATGGGAGGAGGTTGCCTCGGCGATGATTAACGAAATCGTGGAGTCGTACGATGATTTCCTTTCGAAGGAGATAAATGCGGCAAAGCGTCACGGCGGACAAATCCGTATCGCGGAGGAGTTGCGCCGCTGGCTGGAGGGTAGTCACAGCCTGCGCGACCGTCAGAAGGAACTCTATGACGGCCGTCACGAGGGCGAGGAGGTTTTCTCCCACAAGGTACAACCCTACTACTCGCTGCGTTGTGTGCCCCAGATTTTGGGTCCCGTGCTCGAAACGCTCGATTTTGCGGAGGAGATTCTCGTCGATGAGTTGAACTCGGCGTGTGAC
>RCNH01000716.1_pt1 | contig 12757 bp, 7 predicted proteins | sample 2041161 | NCBI WGS metagenome assembly RCNH01 (sample SAMN09708215, study PRJNA481090) | Feces metagenome, whole genome shotgun sequencing project. | biome: feces | host: Leptonychotes weddellii | place: Antarctica: Sion Island | collected 2010-03-01 | reverse complement strand
CAATCATAAAAAAATAGACGCCAAAAAACAAGACAAAATAGATAAATTGCGGTATAGAAACAAAAACGGGCTCTGTGCTATACTGTCCATGCCGACAGAGAGAACAAAAGAAAGAAAATGTTCGGATATCTCTGTAAAACATTATTTTTTTAGGAGGAACGGAAAACATGAAGAAATTGATCGCTCTGCTGCTGACTGTGTGTATGTGCATGAGTTTTGCGGCCTGCGGTAACGCTACTGCAGAACCCACTGAAGCAGAACAGAAGCCTGCTGCTGAAGCAGCAGAATCCGAGGAGACCGCTGCAGCAGCTGAACCTCTGGACAAGATTACCATCTGGACCAGTGCCTTCGCAAATTCCGATGAGTGTGTTGAAAATCTCTGCACTCTGTTTGAAGCCGACACCGGTATTGAGCTGGAATGGGTTGGCTTCCCCAAGGAGGACTACGAGAACGTGGTCATGGCCAGCTTGATGTCCTGCGATGAGGACGATCTGCCTGACATTATCTTTAATGCCCCCCTCGGCACCATGCTCCGTCAGGAAATGCTGTACGACATGGGACCTCTGTTTGAGAACAACAAGGCTATGAGCGAACTCATTGAGCGGGATCCCACTCTGGTAGCTCCTGGCCAGGCCGGTGATAAGATTTATGCGATCGCTTCTGCATCTTCTCAGTCCATGGTTTTCTGGACCCGCGAGGATCTTGTCAAGGAGCTGAATCTGAAGACTCCGACCAATCTGGATGAGTTCACTGAAGCTCTGCGTGCTATCAAGCAGGCTCATCCTGAGATTGTTCCTCTGTCCGGCCCCAATGACATTGACTACTGGGACGTTGTTTCCGGCTGGTTCGGTGTGAAGAACAAGATTGTGCAGAATGCAGACGGTAAGTTCGTGGATTCCACTCTGACTCCTGAGTATAAGGAATACATGGACTACATGAAGGAACTTTATGCAGAGGGCCTGCTGGACAAGGAACTGCCCACCAACACCAGTATGAGCGACGTTCGTACTAAATTTGTGAGCGGTGAGACTGCAGTTACTGTCATGTGGGATAACCTCTACAAGGCCTTTGTTCAGGGCCTTGAGAAGAACGGTATTGACTCTCTGCCTACTTATATGCAGCCTGTTGATGGTGAGAGAGGCACGCTGGGTATGAGATATACTCCCGCACAGAACCTGTATTGCATGACTGTTGGCGTGGGTGACCAGGCACGTGCCCAGCAGGTCTTTGATGCATTCTTTACCTGGACTTATACCACTGATAATGGTATTCTTGCAACTTCTGAAGGTCCTCAGGGCATTGCCTGGGATCTGGATGAGAACGGTTTTAACACTGGTACCTCCAAGGACGTCGGTGTCAGAGGCCTGGATAACATCATTGCTCTGAGCGGCGGCTGGGAGCCTCCTTTCAAGAGCAGCGAACTGGATCTTGAGAACAGAAAGGTTATGCAGGACATCAGAGCTGAGATGGTCAAGAGAAACGGAACTGTTGTTGAGGCTATTCCTGGTCCTTCTTATGTGGACTACTGTGGTATTGCCAAGGACCTGATGACCAAGAGAACAGAGCTGTTCCACCTGTACATCACTGGCCAGATCGATTATGATGCCTTTGGCGCAGAGTATCAGGCATACTGTGATGAGCACAACCTCCAGTCTATCCTGGACGATATGAACGCACAGTGATGTAGAAAACTTTGGTGGCAGGGCTGAATGGTCCTGCCACCATTCTTTAAGTTAAAAGCAGCAGGAGAGCCGGGAAAATGATACCCTGGAAATCCTGAACGTGGAGAGAGGAGCGATTTATGAAAGCAATAAAAACACAGCCTCAGAGGAGGAGCAATCAGCAATCCCTGGCCAGAACCGGAAGACTGATCCGCAAGCAGTTGCCTCTTTATATGATTCTGTTAATCCCAATGGCTCTGTACATTCTGTTCAGATATGTACCAATGACTAAGATTGTATGGGCTTTTACCAATTTGGGAGATGTTGCCAAAAGTAAAGTAAAATATGTTGGTATAGCCAATTTTCAGGAGCTGTTCAGGTCTTCTGGTTTTAGAAAAGCAATTGTCAATACACTGATTATCAGCTTTTATAATATGCTGTTTTCTTTCCCGATTCCTATTCTAATTGCTTTACTTCTTAACGAGATTCGCTGCAAGTGGTTTAAGAAGTTTACACAGACGATAATCTATCTGCCTCATTTCTTGTCCTGGGCTATCATCGGCAGTATCTTTTTCCTGATCCTGGCTCCTCAGAAGAGCCCCAATGCGCAGATTGCGCAGATGCTTCAGGTAGAACCGATCTATTGGTTTTCTTCTCTGAACCATGTTCGGAGTGTCCTGGTGTTTACCAATATCTGGAAAGGTGCAGGCTATGGTGCAATAGTTTATCTGGCAGCTTTGTCAGGCGTAGATCCTGCACTCTATGAGGCTGCCACCATGGACGGTGCTACCAAGCTCCAGAGAATCAAGAATATTTCTCTTCCCTGCATCCGTCCCATTATTGTTACAATGCTGATCCTGAATCTGGCGGGTATTCTAAATATTTTTGAACAGGTATTGGTCATGGCTCCGGAAATCACCTATTCCAAGGTAGACGTTATCCAGACCTATGCTTACCGTACCGGTATTGAACAGATGCGTTTGGCATATGGCATGGCGGTTTCCGTTGTAACAGCTGCAGTGAGTATGGTTCTGGTCCTCTCTACTAACTGGTTTGCAAAGAAAGTCAGCAATGGCGAAGAAGGAATTTTCTAAGAGGGGGTATAAGACATGAAATTACATACAAGTTGGGAATGGAAGCAGGAGACAACAGGCTCAAAAGTATTTATTGTTTGCTGTTACATTGTGATGGCACTGATTTCGTTGATTGTGCTTATTCCGTTACTCTATGTCCTTCAGGTTACTTTTTCCAGTGATGTGAGTATGGAGTTTCGTCTCCTGCCTAAAAACTTTACGCTGATGCACTATCAGCAGGTATTTCGGACAGGACTGGTTACCAGACCTTTTCTGAATTCTCTTTATGTTACATCCATCAGTGTGCTGCTTTCCATGTTGATGACAGTTATGATGGCCTATCCACTGTCCCGTAAAGAACTGGTGGGTGTAAAAGCACTGAACTTTATCCTGATGTTTCCTATGATGGTGAGCTTGGGATTCATTCCCGGATATATGCTGATTAAGGATCTTCACCTGATGAACTCCTATTGGGCACTTATTCTGATGGGAGCAATTAACACGACGAACGTCATTATTATGAGAAACTTCTTCAGCGCAATTCCGGAAGCATTGATTGAAAGTGCGGAACTGGACGGTGCCAGCGAGATGCGTATTCTGTTCAGAATTGTGGTTCCTCTGAGTAAACCGTCTATTGCCAGTGTATCTCTTTTTTACCTGGTTTCCAGCTGGAATGAGTATTTTCAGGTCATCCTGTATATCCGGGATAAGGCTATGTATACCATTCAGGTTGTACTTCGGCAGATTGTTATGGCCAATGAAAGTATGGGCGCCGATGTAACGGCTGCCAATATCTACGAAAAGAACATGCAGTATGCGGTGGTTGTGATTGCAATGATTCCCGTGCTGCTTGTGTATCCTTTTGCCCAGAAACATTTTACAAAAGGTATCATGATGGGATCTGTAAAGGGTTGATTCTGAATCCGGGACTCCATTGTGAGCCCCGGATACACCGCTATTCTGTTAAAACTTGCAATGTGTAAAAATGGAAAGTAAAGGATAGATTTCTGCCAATGAAAGGAACAGGTTATGGAAAAGTTACTTTTGAAAGATAATCTGCTGACCAGAATGCTGAATCGAATGGTAGACTGTATTTGGCTGAGTATTCTCTGGACAATAGCATCTGTTCCCCTTCTGACAGTAGGAACTGCCTCGGAGGCACTGTACTATACAGTGCATAAATGTATCTATCAGGAGGAAGGTCATATTTTTTCGACTTTCTTTAAAACCTTCTGGGCAAACCGCAAACAGGGGACAGTACTCTGGCTGATTATGGCTCCTGTTGGTCTGCTGTTAGCATCCGGATGCTATCTGGTGTTTCAGTGGAGCAGAGCCGGAATGGTGAGTTCTGCAATTTTAGTTGTATCCCTGGGTGCTGCAGGCTTGTGTATCATGTGGATGCAGTATTGGTTTGCCTATGCAGCCCGGTTTGAGGATACTGTCAGAGGCGTACTGCAGAATACCTTCTTAATTGCATATGCTAATTTCGGAACATCGTTTTTGCTGATGATAGTATTTGTGCTGGTGGCCCTGATTGTGAGCTGCCTGCCCCAATTTATTGTCCTGTGGATGATTTTTCCGGGGTTATATGTATTTGCAGTGTATCAGGCGGCGGAAAATCTGTTTAAAAAATATCTTCCCCGGGAACAAGAGCCGGAGGATCAGGAGAATGATCTTTCTCGATAACAGTATCAAAAGGAAAAATTATGGAAAAAAAGAAACTGTATTTGGTTTGTAATGCCCATCTGGACCCGATTTATATGTGGCAGCTGACGGAAGGAACGGCGGAGGCACTTTCCACCTTCCGGATTGCAGCCCGCTTCTGTGAGGAGCATGAAGATTTTGTGTTCAATCACAATGAAGCCCTTCTCTATGAATATGTTCAGCAGTATGAGCCGGAGCTGTTTGCAAAGATCCAGAAGCTCCAGAAGGAAGGAAAATGGCATATCATGGGCGGCTGGTATGTCCAGCCGGACTGTAATATGTCCAGCGGAGAATCACTCATCCACCATATCCATACCGGAAAACAGTTTTTCCGGAAATATTTTGACGCAGAACCTACCACCGCCATTAACTTTGACCCCTTTGGACATTCCCGGGGCCTGGTTCAGCTGCTGAAGAAAAGCGGATATGACTCCTACCTTTTCTGCCGGCCGGATCAAAATCAGCTTCCGGATCTGCCGGATGATTTTACCTGGGTAGGCTTTGACGGCAGTGAGATTCTGGGTCACCGATCCTCGGAGCACTACTGTACCACCATCGGTACGGCAGCTCCTGAAATCTGTCAGTGGCTGGAGAGTCAGGATAAAGAAAAAGAGCATATGTTCCTGTGGGGTGTCGGCAACCATGGCGGCGGCCCCTCCAGAGCAGATCTGGATGCCATTTATGAACTGATGGACAGCTGCGAGGATTATGAGATCGTGCACTCCATTCCGGAGATCTACTGCCGGAACCGACTTGCGTCTCCGGACTTTGAAACGCAGGAGAAATTTTCCCAATGGCTCAGCCCGGTGGCTCCCGGCGGCTACACCACCATGGTACGGATCAAGCAGGGACACCGTAAGCTGGAAAATGCCATTTTTATGGCAGAAAAGATGCTGTCCCATGCTTCGGCAGCAGGCCTGCTGGAGTATCCCCAGGAGCAGCTGACGACGGCGGTCAAAGATCTGATGCTCATTGAATTTCATGATTCTCTGCCCGGCAGCATTATCCGGGAGGCGGAAGAAGATGTTCTGCGCATCATTGATCACGGCATAGAGATTGCACAGAGACTGCAGCTGCAGGCATTTCTGGCCCTTATGGCAGGCCAAAAGCCTATGGTTATGCATCAGATTCCCATTTTCCTCTACAATCCCCACCCCTACCCGGTGACCGGCATTTTTGAATGTGAATACGGACTTCCCAGAGATACCACCCTGGGGGCCGAGGATCTGAAAAACAATTACCTCAGTATGATTTCTGAGAATACTGTGATCTTCCCTACGGTGTACCTGAACGGAGAAAGGCTGCCCTCCCAGCTGGAACAGCATCACAGCCATAAACCCTTTGAATGGAGAAAGCGCAGTGTCTTCCATGTGCAGCTGCCGCCCTGCTCCATGACTCGTCTGGAATGTAAATTTACCAGAGAGCCCAGAGAGAAGATCTGCACCCACCCCCAACCTGCGGGAGATGTGGTGGTTGAAACACCCCAGCTGCGTGTTGTCATTGACCGCAGTACAGGCCTGATGACCAGTTACTGTGCAGAGGGGCAGGAATATCTTTCCGGTCCTGCTTTCCGGCCTCTTGTTATGGAAGATCCCTATGATGCCTACGGCTGGAGTGCTGCACCCTTTGATCATGTGCTTGGCAGCTTCGCCCTCATGGATCGGGAGCAGGTCCGGCGGTTTTTGGGCTTCCCCGAAGCAGATACGGAGGCTGTCCGTATTGTGGAGCAGGGAGAGGTGCGGACGGTGGTCCAGGTGTTGCTGCAGTATCAGGGCTCCCAGCTGATTCTCCTCTATAAGATTCCCCATTTCGGAAAAAGAATTGAAGTGGAATCTGTAGTATATTGGAATGAAAAGGCCAGAATGCTGAAGCTGTCTCTGCCCACTGTTCTGACCCGGGGAGACTATTTGGGAGAACATCCCTTTGGTGTTCAGAAGATGAATCAGGGTCATGAGGAAATCTGTGCCCACAAATGGGCGGGCCTGTTCGAAGAAGACAGAGCGCTGACCTGGGGCTGCGACAGCGGCTACGGCTCAGACTGCGAAGACGGCGAGATCCGTATGACCATGCTTCGGTCCCCCATGTATCTCCATGGGGAATTCAACCGAAATATGCCTTGGGATTATAATCGCTTTGACTACCGTACTGACACAGGCGAGCGGTGCTTCCGCATCTGGATGGAGGCCGGAAATGCAAAGGAACGGCGGGAGAATGTAAGCCGGGAGTCTCTGACGTGGAATGAGGCCCCTTATATTCTCTCAATGAATCCCTCCGGTGCAGGCGTGCTGCCAGAGAGCTTCGTGGCAGTGGAGGCTCCCTCTGTTGTGGTTACGGCAATGAAGCAGGCGGAGGATGGTAAGGGCGGATATATTCTGCACCTTTTCGAATCTGCTGGTAAGTGTGTAGAAACAAAGGTGGAGTCCCCCATGTTCCACAGCGGGAAGAGTTTGAATTTTGCTCCTTTTGAGCTGAAGACCGTCAGGTTTAAGCCAGAGAATAATGCCTGGCTGGAAGAAAAAGAAATCACTATTTGAAAAGAGATAAAAGAAGCAAGGGGGTACGCCCCCCCTTGCGGTATACAGAAAATCAAGGAGATTCATATGCCTATTGTTGTATCGCAAAATGCCCAGCTTATTACGCTTAATACAGATCATACTACATATCAGTTGCGTTTAGATCCCCGGGGCTTTGTGCAGCATCTTTACTATGGCTCCAGAGTGGAAGGTGCAGACTTTTCTTATCTGTGGCAGCACCGGGATCGTGCATTCTCCGGCATTCCCCAAGAGGCAGGAGACGACAGAACGATATCTTTTGACACCATGCCTTTAGAGTATCCGGGGCTGGGATGCGGAGATTATCGGGAGCCGTGCCTGGAAGTGCGTAATGCAGATGGCAGCAGCAGTGTGGACCTTCGTTATGAAGATTACCGCATTTACCCCGGTAAGCCCCGGCTTGCAGGACTTCCTGCGGTTTTTGCAGAGGAAAATCAGGCGGAAACGCTGGAGCTGACTCTGCGAGACCGTGTGTCAGGCATACGGGCAGTGCTCCTTTACAGTGTACTTCCGTCTGAGGATGTCATTACCAGAAGCGTGAGAATTGAAAATGATGGTACAGATACGGTAAGTCTGGAACGAGTCCTTTCCTGTTGCCTCGATTTTCAGCAGCCTGGAGACCGGGACCTGATTACCTTTCAGGGCCGCCATGCGGGGGAACGAACTATGGAACGGACCCATCTTTCCCATGGCAGCTTCCGGATCGGCAGCACCAGAGGTGCCACCAGCCATCACTATAATAACGGTGTCATTCTGTGTGACAGAACTGCCACCGAAACCGCCGGAGACTGCTGGGCAATGCTTTTTGTTTACAGCGGGAATTTCCTGGCGGAGGCAGAGGTGGATCAGGTCCTGCAGACCCGCATGGTCATGGGCATTCATCCCCGAAACTTCTGCTGGAAGCTGGAACCCGGTAATTCTTTCCAGGCCCCTGAAGTGATTCTTACATATTCGGAGCACGGACTGGAAAGTATCACCCACAATTTCCACAGCGTGATCAACAACCATATCATCCGGGGAAAATATGCGCATCAGCAACGCCCGATTCTGCTGAACAGCTGGGAGGCAGCCTACTTTGATTATGATGATCAAAAGCTGCTGGAAATTGCCAAAGAAGCTGCAGAATTGGGAACAGATCTGTTTGTCCTTGATGACGGATGGTTTGGTCAGCGAGATTCTGATACCACAAGTCTGGGAGACTGGAATGTCAATGAACAGAAAATCCGCTGTGGACTGCCCAGGTTATGTAAAGAAATCAACGCGCTGGGTCTGAAATTTGGTATCTGGATTGAACCTGAGATGATTTCTGAGGAAAGCGAGCTTTATCGGAAGCATCCGGACTGGGTTCTGGCAATTCCCGGACGAAACCCCATCAGCAGCCGGTGCCAGTATGTGCTGGATATGTCCAGACAGGATGTTGTTGATTATCTTTTTGACGTATTTTCCGGCCTGCTGGAATCTTGCAATATTGAATATGTGAAATGGGATATGAACCGACAGCTCAGTGATATTTGGTCCTGCAGACTGCTGGCTGAGCGGCAGGGAGAGGTATTCCACCGATATGTGCTGGGAGTTTACGATCTGATGAATCGCCTGACTGCAGCTTTTCCTGATGTACTGCTGGAAAACTGTTCCGGAGGCGGCGGCAGATTTGATGCCGGAATGCTGTATTATTCTCCTCAGATCTGGACCAGCGACAATACGGATCCTGTAGAGAGACTCTCTATTCAGTATGGTACGGCTTTCCTGTATCCCAGTTCCTGCATGAGTGCTCATGTTTCTGCATCTCCCAATCATCAGACGCATCGGACAACTTCTATGAAGACACGGGGTATCGTAGCCAAGACAGGATCGTTTGGATATGAACTGGATCCGGGTAAGCTGACCGTAGCAGAAAAAGAAGAAATTCGCAGTCAGATTCAGGATTACCGACATAACTGGGAACTCTATAGCTTTGGTACATATTACCGACTGCTTCCCAATCCTGTGGATAGCCGGGAATCTGCCTGGATGCAGGTATCTCAGGATCAGAAGAAAGCTGTGGTTTCCTATGTGGTAAAGAATGTCACAGCCAATGCACCTACCCGTTATCTGAGACTGAGGGGCCTCAGGGCTGATACAGTCTATGAGATTTCAGGCTGGAACTTCAGAGCATCAGGCGCTGTGCTTATGAATGGCGGCCTGCCTATGCCGGAACTCTACGGAGACTATCCTGCTGTTTCTTTCTTGCTAACGGCAAAAGAAGATTGACATACAAAAGAGATAAAATATCAGCTGTATCCTGAAAAGGTACAGAAATCTCAAATAATTCAGGAGAACTGTATGGATTTTAAAACAATTCCTAATGAATACAGACCGGTCCCTTTCTGGGCCTGGAATGAAAAAATTGACCCGGACAGATGTAAGCAGCAGATCGGTTTTATGCATGAGGCCGGAGAAGGCGGCTTTTTTGTCCATGCAAGAGGTGGCCTGCAGACTCAGTTTATGAGCGATGAGTGGTTTGAAAATGTGGAGGCCTGCATTTCAGAAACCAATCGTTTTGGCATGGATACCTGGCTTTATGATGAAAACGGATGGCCCAGCGGTTTTGCAGACGGTAAAGTCAACGGAAAAGGCGAAAAGTATTGGCAGAAGAATCTTTGCATGGGTGAAAAACCAGACCATGAGAATCGAATTATCGCACAGGATGAGGATACCTGGTTTTATTATGATGTAAATCCTTTCTATGTAGATCTGCTGGATCCGGATGTTACCAAAGCTTTTATTGAAGAAATCTATGAGAAAAATTACGATAGGCTGGGAAAACGCACGAAAGGTTTTTTCACGGATGAGCCGCAGCTCAACCGGGGAAAGCTTCCCTGGAGCAATATCCTTTCAGAAGAATATCTGAAGCGTTATGGTGAAAAGATTGAGCCGCATTTGAGAGAACTTTTTGAGACCTGCGGCGATTACCGCCGGACCAGAGTGCGCTATTGGAAGTTGCTGACGGATCTGTTCTCTCAGAACTATTTTAAGCAGATCTATGACTGGTGTGAGGCAAGGGGGCAAAAATTCATTGGACATCTTCTGATGGAAGAGAGCTTTGCCTCTCAGATGTATTCCAGCGGTGCGGTGATGCCTCATTATGAGTATTTTTCTATTCCTGGCATGGACTGCCTTGGAAGAAATATTATCTATGATCTGACTCCTTTTCAGGTGGGATCCGTGGCCCAGCAGCTTGGGAAAAAAAGAGTTATGACCGAATGTTTTGCGCTTTGCGGTCATAATGTAAGCTTTGATGAACTGCGGTGTATCTGCGGACATCAAATGATCCATGGTATTAATTTCCTTTGCCAGCATTTGGAGGGATTCAGTCTTCGAGGTATCCGCAAACGTGACTATCCCCCTGCCATGTATTACCAGCAGCCCTGGTGGCCGGAATATGAGAAATTCTGTACAGCGATCGCAAGGGTAGGCATGATCCTTGCGGAGGGAAGCTGTACGGTCGATACCCTGCTGATTCATCCTCAGACTACAGCGTGGACCCTGTATGACCTGAAGGGAGACCGGGAGGAAGAGGAATTCTATCAGCGGTTTAAGTCGGTGGTTAACGACCTGGACAGAAAGCATATTCCTTTCCATCTGGGAGATGAGACCATTATGGAGCGCCACGCCCATGTGGAGGGAGACAGGCTGGTTGTTGGAAAGATTTCCTATTCCACAGTGATTCTTCCTGAACACCTGCTATTCCTGGAAAATACCGAAGAACTGCTGAAGGAATTCAAAGCTAACGGGGGAAAGATTGTAAGCCCTGAGGATCTGAAGGCCAGAGACGATGTGGTGGACAATCCCGGAATCCTCTATACCCAGCGGCAGATGGATGACTGTCAGGCATATTTCTTCCTCAATGACAGCAATCAGAGCCAGAAGGCGGTAATCCGTCCCGGCAGCTACATTCTGGATCAGGAAACCGGAGAAAAGCTGCCTTTTACCGGAACCTATACCTTTGGCCCCATGGAAAGCCTGATGGTAATTGATGACGGTACTCCCAGAGCCGAGCCTTCCGTAACCGTAAGGAAGGCACTTCCCCTGGACGGTCTGTGGCAGATTGAGAAGATCAGCCCCAATGTTCTGACTCTGGACTTCTGCGATTATTTCTTTGATGGGGAGCTGGTGGAGAAGCAGGGCTACGTGCTGAATATTTTCCAGAGAGCAATGGCGCTCAGAAGACTGGTTCAGATTCATCAGGATTACCATGTAAAGGCGGAGAAGGTCCCCGAAGAGCTGTATCTGGTCTGCGAGACACCGGAACTCTTTGAAATCCGGATTAATGGCCGGGTAGTCAGCTCTCAGACCTGCGGATGGTTCCGGGATTCGGAATTTAAGAAGCTGGATATTTCCGGAATGATGCACCCGGGAGAAAATATCATCTCCTTCGATACAACCTTCCGCCAGTCGGCAGAAACCTACCGCAAGGCAGAGAAAGCAGAGCAGTTTGAAACGGAGAAGAATAAACTGGCCTATGACATGGAGATCGAACCTTGCTATCTGATCGGTGATTTCGGCATCCGTATGGATGGCAGCACAGAGCCTCTGGAACGGCAGGCCTTCCGCTTCTGTGGAGAATTTGTCATGACGGAAAGACCCGATGCCATTGCACTGACGGACATTGAAAAGCAGGGCTTCCCCTTCTTTGCCGGCTCTGTGCAGCTTAGCAAAGAGCTGGAGCTGGAAGACGGAAATTATGAACTTTCTGTCTGCAAGAGAGGAATCAATGCGGTAAAGGCTGTGTTTAACGGTGTGGACTGCGGCAGTCTTCTGTATAATTCCGGAAGACTTGACGGAGCCAAAGCCCTGCATTCCGGAAAGAATCGGGTGACACTGGAACTATTCAACAACCTGCGCAACATGATGGGTCCCCACCATCTGGAATCGGGAGAGTCCTATCAGGTTCTGCCTGCATCCTTCTTTAAAGAGGAATGCGTGTGGTCCAGCTGGCGGACAGAGGATGCCTGGAATGAGGATTATTGTTTCGTAGAAACCTCCCTGCTGCCGGGAAACCGAAACTGATTTTTAACAGATGACAGGACAGGAAGGAAATTCGTGGGGCATGGATTTCCTTCCTCATCATAAAGAAAATAAAAAGGAAGCAGAGAGGAGACTTTTTATGAAACGATCTGAAATTAATAAGGCGCTCAAAGAACTAGAGGCCGCGTGTAAGGAATATGAGTGCTACCTGCCTCCGTTCTGCAACTTTACCCCTGAGCAGTGGCAGTACATCGGCCACGAATATGACGAAGTCCGCGACTGCATGCTGGGCTGGGATATCACTGACTACGGCCTGGGTGATTTTGACAAGGTCGGCTTCTCTCTGATTACCATCCGAAACGGCAACATGAAGATGAAGGACAAGTATCCCAAGGTCTACGCCGAGAAGCTGCTGTACCTGAAGGAAGGGCAGTATTCTCCCAACCATTTCCACTGGTATAAGACTGAGGACATCATCAACAGAGGCGGCGGAAACGTTCTCATTAAGGTTTACAACAGCCTGCCCGATGAGTCCATCGACTATGAATCTGATGTCACCGTCCATACCGACGGCCGTATCTACACCGTTCCCGCCGGCGGCATTGTGCGCCTAACTCCCGGTGAGAGCATACATGTTCAGCAGTACATGTACCATGACTTCAATGTGGAGCCCGGTACCGGTAACGTCCTTCTGGGCGAGGTCAGCCAGTGCAACGACGACAACACCGACAACCGCTTCAATCCTCCTGTAGGCCGTTTT
>RCNH01000715.1_pt1 | contig 12780 bp, 11 predicted proteins | sample 2041161 | NCBI WGS metagenome assembly RCNH01 (sample SAMN09708215, study PRJNA481090) | Feces metagenome, whole genome shotgun sequencing project. | biome: feces | host: Leptonychotes weddellii | place: Antarctica: Sion Island | collected 2010-03-01 | reverse complement strand
AAGTCAGTTCCATTGGAGGAGCTGTAGCGAAGTGAATCGAATTTCTTCTCATTCAAGAAGCGAAGGTTCTTCTTAAACGCAGCATTGTGGGTCTGCCAAGCCTCATCAGCATCATCTTCCAATACGCGTGAAACGTAGAGGATAGAACGCCAGAGCTTATACATTGCCTCTTCGGTTGAGTCTTCCGGGAATACCTTTTGTGCCCAACCAACTTGAGGAACACCTGCAATACACCATACATTTCGACCCATATCAAGGCCATTGCGGTATGCCTTACATGCCTTATTGAAAGTAAGAGCCTCTTGAGACATCTTGGAAGGATCTACATCTTCAAAAACAGAAGGATTGCGTCCAGTGAGGAAGAGGAAACATGCTCCCTCCTCTGCCAAGGTATCCATCTTCAAACGCTCGTATTCAGGAACCTTCTCAAAGAATGACTTTTCACATGCATTGTATGTGAGGCGTGATACTTGGTCATCCCTGTACATAACAGTTACATGACCAGCGCCTGCATCGTAAGCCTTCTGGACAATACAACGGGTGAAGGCATGCGCTTCAACAGGTGCCTTAATGACAACCTCTTGACCTTTTTTAACATTGAGCCCCTGAGATACCAATACCTGTGCATAAGCATCAATATACTTCTCAAGACCGCGAAATGCAGCCTCGAGCTCATCATGTCCCATTTTATTTTCCATAGATCAACCAATCTGTTGTTTCTTATTAGGGTGCCTATTGGACTATACATTAGGCAAAACCTAGGATACCACAAACTTAAAAAGCATGTGATAACCCACGAGTAAGATGTCTGTATAACTTTTGTAAGCTGCCCCCTCCTATACTTCAGGTACGTAAAGGAGGATCTTATGAAAACCACTGTAAAGAAGAGCCGTCTGTATATTTTACTTGGTGCACTACTATCCATTGGGTGCTTAGTCTTTGCTGGGTGGATGTCCAACATTCATGCTGAGACAGCAAGCTATACAATTTACGGTAAAGATCGTACGGAGAACAGCGTTCGATTCTATATTACTCAGGACAATATTCAAGCCTACTGCTTCGACGCTAATCGACATACACTGCATAATACAGGCAATGAGTTTTATCCTACCCCTGAAACACCCAGCAATGAGGTTTCATACCTCATGCTGCACTGCTATCCTGTGACAACCTACATTAATGGCACAAACCACACACCAGAGTTCGCACAACTTATAACTCAAGTAGCAGTATGGATGTTTGAAGGCTACGTTGATCTCGACGGATCTATAAATGCGAAATCAGAAAACTCCTTTACCGCCAGAACAGGAACTAAACCAGATTGGATTACAGCCCATGGAAACACTGTGGTAGATGCAGCAAGCTCCCTTGTAAAAGATGCAAGGAAGAATGGACCTTCAGCCACCATTCCAGATGAGCTCAAATCCAAACTCTATATTCCTGCCGACAACAGCATGCAGCGTATGCTTATAGCTCCTCGAAATCCTTGGGGAAGAATTCAGCTTACAAAAACAATCAACCTACCTGAAGGACTTCTGACTGATGCGAACTACGATATAACCCAAATTAATTTTGAGATATACAAGGGTGATACACCTACGGGGAAAGCATTTAAAATTAAACCAGATTCCAAAAACGAACAAGGTTTTATAGGGTACGACAAGGACAATCCTACTCACGATTATATAAATATTCAACCTGGTTTTTACAGCATTAGAGAAACGAATGTACCTGTTGGAATAATTGGATCTCAACCTAGTGAAAGCGTTTACTTAGGAGCTTATACAGGCTCTAACTCTGTCTTACACTTTAAATTCGATAACAACTTTAAAACCATAGAGATAAATGACCTAATCATAAAGAAGGGTGTGGGTGAGCAGGGTGACATCCCTCTTAAGGGAGCGGAGTTCGAAGTGGTTTTCACAAGCGGCAGCGAGTCGCGCAAATGGATTCTCCAGTCAGATGAGCAAGGAAAAGTTAAGCTCGATAAAAATCACCTCATCGATGGTGATTCTCTCTACGAACTCGGAGAGCATAAAAATCGCCTCCCATTAGGAAAACTCACCATTAAAGAAATCAAAGCTCCTGAGGGGTACGCTCTCTCCAAAAACGTTTCTGAATACAATCTAGGTGATTACATAAATTCTGGAAAGTCCTTTGAGCCACTTATTGTAGTGAATAAGCATGTGAGAGCAAACATACGATTTGTAAAGAAAGATGGTGCGACATCTAACCCTCTTGCTTATGTCCCATTCAAAATAACTAATACAAAAACGAATGAGTCTCACATTATCGTAACTGACGCAAATGGATTATATGACTCCTCAGTCATTGAGCACGCTAAGCAAACTAATGCAAATGACACCCTGCCTCTTGAAGACTTTAGTAAAGGGACTCTTGATCTTGCGTCTACCCAATGTGGTCTATGGTTCGAAGGGAACGGAAAAGATCCGGTTGATAACGAAAAAGGCTCGCTGCCTTACGGGACATACGTGCTTGAGGAACTACGTGGAGAAACGAATAAAGGATATGAACTTATAAGCACTGTATTTGAAGTTAAAGGAAACGAAAGTTTGGATTTTGGCGAACTTCTAAACTGGAAGATTGGAATACATACAAAGCTTATGGCGACACCTAAGCCTGGAGATACCTATGTTTTGGAAGATACTATTTCCTACACGCATCTTCCTGAAAATAAAGAATATACCGTTATTACTTCATTTATCGTGTTAGCAGAAGATGGAACAAGTGAAAAACTACTGGTAGATGGCGCCGAATATACTCAATCTACGAAGTTCACTCCAGATAAGCGAGAAGGTGATTTAGTTGTAGAAAGTACCATTCCAAAAAGTGCGCTAGTTGGTAAAACTATCGTCGCATTCGAGGAAATTTATGACGGTGAAGAATTAATTGCCAGCCATACCAATCCTTTAGATGCGGAACAAACGGTAGTCTTTGAGCGCGAGAAGGTGATTCAAAAGACTGGAATAGAAGAGATTTATACCTCGGATAATCTGTTTATCGGAATAGGAAGTGCATTCTTGATCCTTCTATACATTCAAAAACGTCGAAATGTTTTCTAAGAGAAGACGATTTGCACTTCACATTCGAAGGATACTATTCGCAGGGTTGTTTATAACGTGCATTTTTATAACTTGCTCAGAAGAATCACTCCAGCAATCATTAAAGATTACTCCTGTTGAAACAGATGTTTACGACAGAATATCAACAGATGAAACCAGGTTACGTCATAGACACCCTGCGCATATTACGTGTGAGATGCTCAACATAAGCGAAGAAGTCGTTATAACTAAAAACCCTGAATACTATTTATCTCACACGGCTGAAGGGGAAAGAATAAGAGGAGGTAGTCTAGTTGTCGATGAGCGATATCCACAAAACGATGTGATCACGACAATATGTGGCCACAATACCAATAGGCCAAACCATAAGCTTACGAACATTGCAGGCTTATGGAAGCCAGAGAACCAAAGAAACGCCTATGCAAGTTATTACAATGGTTATAAATCAGAACGATACGATCTTTGGGGTGCCTTTCAAATAGATCAGCACGACACCGATCTCGCTTATCCAAACATAACCCATCCGAGTCAAATTACGCCTTATCTATCAAAACTAAGCGCTAAGGAGGGATGGAAATCAGATATGGAGTTAGACGACCTCACGGGTATATTACTATTATTTACCTGTAGTGAACCGCTTTTACATGCACCTCATCGTACACTTGCAGTATTTATAAAATAGAAGGGTAGAGATAACTCTCTACCCTTCTGTCTATTCAACAATACGCGTTGAACCATCTTCTGAAATTAAGATACAATCATCGACGTAGCTTTTAAGAACAGCAATAACATGATCTTGTTCTAGATTAAACAGGTATAACGCTAAGGTTTCTAAATTCCAGTCAGGATCTATACGAAGAGGCTCCTGCGAGATAATCGGACCCAACCCGAGCACATCCTGAATAAAATGGAATGTGATACCTGTAATCTTGACATCTGAGAAATACGCAGCCGATACACACTCCTCCCCGCCAAAAGCTGGCAACAATGAATGATGACATGTTACTGTTGCTAGAGGATATGTTTGGTAGATTGGCGCAGATACAGGCTTTTCATAATTATCAACATACACAAAATCACATTCTGCTTCCTGCAATTGGAGCGCAATAATCTCATCCGCTAAGACAGGGTCTTTGTATATCTCCTCAGACAAGCTTAATGTTTTAATGTTTTTAGTTCGTGCAATTTCAACTACGTCTTCAACGGCTTTTGACATAACAATTAAGCCTATTTCAGCATCAAGGATTCCCTGGTCAATAGCACTTTGAATCTGCTCGACATTATTCTTATTGCTACTTATAAGAATTCCGATTCTTTTCATTCAGCCACCTTATTCTCTAAAAAACTAGAGCCTGTTTTCACAAGCTCTAGTAAGTGAGTTATTCAGATTGTGTTGTGGTTTCAGACTCATCTGCATTTTCAGGTTGTTCTGCAGGCTTATCTGGATCCTTCCATGCACACACAAGCTCTGCTCGACCATCTTCTACGTCATAGTTGCAGGTAGACAAAGAAAGAATCCTATCGCTTTCCTTGATAACTTGCTGAGCGTTTGGAAGATGTGGCTTATCATCCTGAATACGATGGATGAAGAACTCATCATATGCCTCATGATTAGGGAAATCAATGGTACGCAACTCTGCATCACTACCGTTTGTAATGTAGAAGAATACAGGCTGAAGCTCGTATGACTTATGCTCCGTCAAATACCAAATTGACTTGACACTATCGAAGATTTCCTGAGACTGCATGTCGGCAATACGCTTAAACATGGTACCGTTTTTCATGTGGTGACCATAAAGAATTGTGTGCTGATCTATCATTCCTGGTGCAATGTTTTCAGCATCAAGGAAGATGGATCCTCCGGCATTATAAGATCCGTCAGGAAGAGTGTTGAGGTAAAGATCATTATTTCTACCCTGTACAATTGGATAATTGATAACAGTTCCAGGAACATAAATCCAGCCAACAACATCTGGATACTTTTGTTTTACCTGTGCCCAGTCAATAACAGGAGGTTGATTCTCGTCAACTACCTTGACATAGGTCTGCTGCTCTTCAATAGCCCAGTCGAGCTTCTTATATTTATATGCATCGCGAGCAAATAAGAATGCTGCTACGATAAGCAATGCAACACCGAAGAATGTTAAGAAACGCGACGCAAGTGAAGATTTATTTTTCTTCTTTGGTTGAGCGCTTTTTGGTGCTACCGCCTTTTGTGGAGCCACATCGGCTGTACTAGGTGCTTCTTTAAAATGTTTTGCTGCCATAGTATATCCTTAACTGAGTTTTGTGCTAATAAACTTAGCTGCTTGCGCCTTATCAAAATTACCATTTGTCTTTTCGGTAAGATAAGCCATAACTTTACCCGTATCTCGACGAGAAGTAGCTTCTATTTTAGCAATAGCTTCAATAACTGTCTCCTCTAATTTTTCGCCTGTAAGTTGCTCAGGGAGCAAGCCTTCAAGAATCTGAGACTGAGTCTTGAGCATTTCTAAGCGGTCGGAATGCTGGGCACCAGAAGCTTTTTGCAGAGCCTCTACCTCTTCATTAGTAATCTTTTGAAGTTTCTTAATAATTGAAACTAAATCAGATTCAACAACTTCACGCTTTTCATCAACTTCAATCTGTTTAACAGACTGATTAACTTGACGAAGAATCGAAAGCTTAGTCTTGTCTTTTTCTTTCATTGCAACTTTGATAGCGTTTAGCAACTCGTTTTTATTCATTTTAATTCACTCTCTTGAATATGAATTCGAATATTGTTATGTTACTCATCAACACCATTTCAGTATACCCTTATCTTTCATTTCTTGTTAGTTATGGGTTACTTGGTTACGTAGGTCCATAAGTCCACGTGAAAGGAATCGAAATGACTACAGCACAAAACAAAGTGTTATACGAGAGAGATTTTACATACATTCCTCGTATTGCCGCAGTTCACGATATGTGTGGATACGGAAAATGCTCCCTTGGAGTAGCTATACCCGTACTCTCCTGCGCAGGATGTGATTGCTGTCCTGCACCAACAGGCCTCTTCTCATCACACACTAAATATCCAAAGTTTTATATGCATGATACCACAGAAATGCTCGATGATTACATCAGTGCATGGACTGAAGCTCATGTAGAGCTCGATGCGATTTATTCAGGCTTTTTAGGCCACAAAGACCAGGTTGGTGCTATTCAGAGACTTTATAGTATGTATCCATCAGCGCTACGTATAGTAGATCCAGTTATGGGTGATAATGGCAAGATTTATCCTACCTATACACCAGAGCTCTGCGATGCAATGCGTGAGCTTGTAGATGGCGCTGACCTTCTAACACCTAACATCACCGAAGCTTGCTATCTCACTGACACCGAATACACCGGTCAAAATATAACAGATGATCAAGCACGCGAAATTCTAAATCGCCTCCTTAATCTTGGTGCTCACTACATTATCCTCAAAGGAGTTCAAACGGAAGATGGACACCTTGTAAACTATATCGCTGGTAAAGATATTGAAATATCAACAACCTCGGTAGAGAAGCTCCCTTTCATGCTCCATGGTACCGGCGATCTCTATTGCTCCAGCGTACTCTCCGCTGTTATGTGTGGAAGAGACCTTCATTCGGCAACATTATTTGCCAACGAGTTTGTCCTAGAGGCTATGAAAAGCACTCAAAATCAACCTGACTTTGAGATGCGCGGAGTCCAATTTGAAAACGTGCTTGGAAAAGTAACCGAGCTTGTACATCATTAAAGGAAAAGCCACCTGTGAAGGTGGCTTTTCTTATACCTGGGTAGCTATACCAATTACTTCTTGACCTGTTTTTACCCAGGTAAAACTCCATTCAATAACAGCTTCATCTTCAAGCTGAATGATCTGCTCCAGAACAAGCATAGGGCTAGCAGGCTCGACATCCAGTAAATCAGAAATAGCCTGTCCTGCCATACGAGCTGAATATCTAATTTCAGCACGTTTAATAGCACGTTGTGAAGTCTGTTGTACCGCATCAAAGAGACTAACACGAGTAAAGTCATATTCCTGAAGACCTGGACACTCAATCAGATTCGAATAGGAATCCTGACAAATGAGAGGTTCATCCCCATTAGACCTAACACGAACCATATGAAGGACAGGAGATTTCAACTTAACCCCAAGATTATTTGCAATCTCAGGAGTGGCAGCTATAACCTCCCTCTTTATGATATGTGTTACATAGTCAATCCCTTGCTTTTCGAGGGATTGAGCAAAGCTCAAAGGTCTAACCCCTGCAGGATGAGAAAGAGCGCACTCAGACACAAAACTTCCCTTGCCTTGCTTTTGGTAAATAAGACCCTCTTCGACCAAAGACGACAATGCACGTCTCACTGTTCCACGGGAAACACTATACTTCTCACGCAGAGCATGCTCTGAAGGGAGCTTTTGACCAGGTCTCCATTCTCTGCGGTAAATCTTTTCACGTATCGAATTTGATACTTTTAAATGCAAAAGAGATGATCCTTCAACGTTTTGCACAATTGCTCCTTAATACAAAATAGGAGGTAAAGCGATCCTTTACCTCCTATTATTATACGATAAGTAATAATTTTACTTATTTGTCCTGACCTATGATTCGCCTACGATTGTAAAGCGCCATTGCAAGAGCGATGGCTCCAGGAACCAAGATACCCCATCCATTAATGAAGTTACTCAAACGAATTACAATCCAGGTGATAGGATTTGCACCATCACACAAGCAGGAAATCTCAAGAGCACCGCCCATATTGAAGTTAACGTTCTGGGCAGCCATGGTGATCAATGGAGCAAGGTCGGTTGCAATGAGCAATCCTGCTGCAATAACAACGATACCTACAATCAAGCCCCTGAATCCATTATTATGCACAACAGGAGTTACAAGGACCAACATAAATGGAATAACAGCAAGGTCAACTAATGGCATAACTTTATTTCCAGGAACGATAAGTGCAAGAAGGAGTGTAAAAGGTACAAGAATCAAAGCAAGGGTAAGGGTTGTTGCATTTCCCGTACCGATAGCACTGTCGAGGCCAATATAAATCTTACCTGATCCAGAGAAGCGCTTCTGAATAAACTGAGAAGCAGCTTCTGAAATAGGAAGAAGACCCTCCATAAGCAATGCAGCCATTTTAGGAATCAAAACCATAGCAGCTCCCATTGAAATAGCAATGGTAAGAGCTCCAGGATTTCCATCAGAAGGTACAATTCCATAACCAGCAAGAAGACCAATAATTAAACCAATGAGCGATCCTAAAAGAACAGGATCACCAAAGACGCCGAACTTCTTCTTGAGCGTATCGAAGTTGATGTCAATATCACGAACGCCTGGAATAAGATCGATGAGCTTATTTACAGCCCAAGCAATAGGTACAAACGCAAGACTGAATCCGTGAGGGATAGAAACACCAGGCATACCAAGTGCTTCTTCAACATCAGGTGCTGTCCAGTCAGCCATAACAAGTACGATTACCTCGTTAATAACAGCTGCCGCAATACCAATTCCGAGATTACCAGTAAGAATTGCAACAAGAGATCCTGTAAAGGCAAAGTGCCAGTAATTCCAAATATCGATATCGATTGTCTGGGTGGTCTTAGTAAAGAGCATAATAATGTTTACAAGAAGACCCAATGGAATGATAATTGCACCAACAAGCGATCCAAGAGCAATTGCTGAAGCTGAAGGCCATCCTACATCGATAACAGAAAGCTCTAGACCAAAGCGTGAAACCATGCTGGTAACAGCAGTAGAAAGATCTGTACCCATCAAGCTTCCAATTACAAGCTGAAGTCCAAGGAAGCCGACTCCAACAGTAATACCTGCCTTAATGCTTTTACCAAAGGAAACGCCAAAAACAAGACCTAATATGGTCAAAATCAATGGCATAAGAACAGTAGCTCCTAAACTTGCGAGCTGCTGAAAAAAATTAATAATAAAGTCCATAAACACCTACTCTGCCATGAAGTCTAGAATCTTCTGCTTGAGCTGATCTTGTCCAACCCCTGTTAGGAAGGAGATAGCTGGAAGATACTCACACTGAAGGCCATCTGGCTTTGCAGTTGTAGCAATCAAAAGATCAACATCGGATGACTTTGATACAGCCTCTGCGATAGCACACTGAGAAAGTTTATATTGTCCAGCATAGCCATTCTCATCAAGAAGCTCTGCGACCTTGTGACTTACAGCTGTTGAAGTTGCAACACCTGAACCACAAGCCAAAAGAATATGTTTCATTTAAATCCTCCGGTATATTCCTAGAAGTATCATTTGCGCACTGTATTATTCAAAATGCGCAATAGAACATATTGTAATGAATAAATCAAAATTTCCTGTACAAATTAAAAAAACCTGTCTTAATATACTGTACAAGTTACTTAAGAAGTTCACATATCTCCACGTAAATACGAATAAAGTCATACATAATACGACAGACCATTCAAACTCCCATAACTCCACATGCAAACCAAAGTACACCCTAGACAAAGCAAAACCCCACAATGTCATCAGACGTTGCGGGGTTTAAATATTACAAAGAGAAGCACCTCTTCGTTATTTATTCTCATTTATATAGCTTGTGAAAGAGCCTTGAGACTGAGCAATCTCATCAATCTTGTAGCCTCTTTCCTCGAGAGCTTTTTGAACAACCTCACGAGTGTACTGCTTTACAGGTTCTGGATTCTCACCTACATAGTAATTAATCTCTTGTAATGCAGGGATTAAGATGAAGAACTTTTCAGCATTTGCCATAAGGCTTGGATCTTGCTTCGTGTCCTCAAAATAGATATTAAGGGCATTGTCAGCAGGAACAACCTTAAATTCCTTTAGCACAAGCGGTGCTGGGTAAGCGGAATCACGTACTAAACCTGACACCTTTGCTTCATCCTCTAGACTGTCAGCCTTATAGCGATATAGCGTTGATTGATCTACGTTACTTACACCAAAGATCTTCTCTGTAAGAGAAACATTAAGCTCTTTTGTAAGCTTACTCATAAGATCGGAGTCAACACCAGTAATTGAAGATGTAAAGTTAACGCCTTCACTTGTAACATGTTTTGACCAAACGAAGGTGAGGAACCTCTTAGTTTCAGTTGTTGGCTTGATTAATCCAAAGAACTTACTTGTATCAGGATTACCCTGGTCTGTTACATGGATATCAACATGATATACAACAACATCAATATCAGGATTCAAAAGAGCATTTACTGCAAGAGCTGTTGCCTGAATATTTGAACTAGAGATAATATCAACCTCAGTCTTTTCGGTAATATTCTCCACGGCAACCTCAACACGATGAGTACGCTCATTAGCCTCAATAACGGTAAAGTTATCTGGGAAATAGGTGAAACCATCACCCCATTCAACACCGTTGTCCAATGCTTTATATACCGTGTCATAGGAAACATTGCTTGCAAGGTTTGCCGTAGCATATCGACGTGCAACAGAGCATCCCACCTGAGACAATACTACAATGAGGAATACTGAGATTACAAAAACCATGGTAGTAGTTCTAATCAGTTTTTCAACATTTGCATTGCCTGGAGTAGCATCCTGAAGAGGATCTATCTGCTCAGGTACACCGAGGAGTTTACGAGTATTGCGCTGCTCTTCTGCACGCTCTTTATTTGAATGTCCCGTATCGTCTACCGTCGCAAAAAGCGCCTCGACTTCTTCAGGATTTGGTAAAGTATATTTCTTACGAGCCATTAATCATCCTATATAGTTAGTAAGTTAGTTCAATTTATTCAATCTATTATTATACAAAACATAGACGTTTCTTTTGTCCTAACTATACAACTGGATAAATATTCTGTAATTAGAAAAAGGAGACTGGCAAACCAGTCTCCTTCAATGTTAATAATTCCATACAGTCGAAGCTGTAAATTCCTTATTGTAAAGTGCATCTTCTGGAACATACGCAATACCAATGCTTCCAACACCTGTGTAGCACGCAATTGATGGACTTGCCTCAATTACCCCTGCACGACTAGAACTAAATTCATTAGTATCCAGAGGTTTTTCCATAAGAGTCAGCGCGTGCTGTGCATGAGTATGAATCTCAACATAAGCAAGATGACCCATATACTGCGCATCCTTACTCATAGTGCGTGCAAGCTGAGCGCATGCAGCAGAGATATCAGATGCACTTGAAACCGTAGAAATAGCTCCCTCATCATCCAATTGCTCCAAGAAACGAGTTCCAAAGAACTCATCGCGAAGTTTATGAATCTGAGAGAAGAGACCTTGGTTGAATTTCTTATTATTTCCAAGGGCAATCTTCTGGGTTGGAATGAAGAATTCCTTAATGAGTGAAGAAAGTCTCTGGGCGTGGACAAGCGCATCATTGAAATCAGCACCATCGTCACGCATAGCCACAAGATCCGCAACAATAAAGCCTTGAGCAGCACTTGCGAGCTTTGTATCGATAATTTCAATAGTCACATTGGAATCTTCGAAACTAGAAGCCGCATTTACCGCCGTTTGATACGATCCGCTCAACTGAGAGGACATGTGCAGGGAAATAATATTGGTATAACCCTGATCGATCAGACTTTGATACACCTCTTCAAACTCAGCGAGAGATGGCTGTGATGTGTGAACGCGCTCTTTTTGGGAAGAAAAACGAACATAGAAATCCTCAGGCATAGCCTCAGGTACATCAAGCAGGTCATCCCTACCTAAACGAATGTGAAAAGGAACGAGAACAACGTTGTGCTTCTCGTAGAATGCAGGTGGCATATCGCACCCTGAGTCTACGACGATAGCAAACTGCGATGTATTAAATTCAGTCATCTTCGCCTTATTTCTTACTCCCAGCCGCGATAGATTGACTGCTCACGGTCTGGACCTACGGTAATAATTGAAACACGTACTCCAGAGAGCTCTTCAAGGAACAAGATGTAATCCTTTGCCTCTTGTGGAAGCTCCTCGAAAGTACGGCAATGGGAAATATCACACTTCCAACCAGGCATCTCAGTATAAATTGGCTTTGCATGGTGGAAAAGCGTCTGATGCTCAGGAACAGTCTTGTAAACCACTCCATCACAATCATATGCAGTACAAACCTTAATGGTGTCCAAGCAGCCCAAAACATCGAGCTTGGTAATAGCAAGGTCAGTCAAACCGTTAACGCGTGATGCGTAATTTACTACAACAGCATCATACCAGCCACAGCGACGCTTGCGTCCAGTTGTAACACCAAATTCATGTCCAACCTCTCCAAGCAAGTCACCTTCGCGGTTTCCTTCTGGAAGCTCAGTTGGGAATGGACCGGAACCTACGCGAGTCAAGTATGCCTTAGCGATACCCAATACGCGATTCATGTTGGTAGGGCCTACACCAGTTCCTGTAGTAGCACCGCCAGCAGTGCAGTTAGAGCTGGTTACAAATGGGTAAGTACCATGGTCGATGTCGAGCATGGTAGCCTGAGCACCCTCGAAAAGTACATTCTTATTATCTTCAAGCATCTCATTGATGAAGAGAGAAGACTCGCAGATATAAGGCTTGAGGCGCTCTGCGTAGTGAAGATAGGTCTCACAAATCTGATCTACGGTATAGGTAGGAAGACCGTAAACCTTGGAGAGAATATCGTTAGTAGGGATAAGTGCGTAATAGAGCTTCTCGCGGAAAATCTTCTCGTCAAGCATATCCTGAATACGAAGACCAATACGAGCCATCTTGTCCTGGTAGCAAGGACC
>RCNH01001278.1_pt1 | contig 12795 bp, 15 predicted proteins | sample 2041161 | NCBI WGS metagenome assembly RCNH01 (sample SAMN09708215, study PRJNA481090) | Feces metagenome, whole genome shotgun sequencing project. | biome: feces | host: Leptonychotes weddellii | place: Antarctica: Sion Island | collected 2010-03-01 | reverse complement strand
TCTGCCAATTCAGCGCCCTTTACCGTGTCCTGCATCCGCTTGGGCGGCAGGGTTTCGGGATCGCTTTTCTGCTTTCTTTTGGTTAGAACTTTTGTTCGGATGTGAGCTTTTTGAGCCGTTTTGCCACCCGTTCCACCTCTTCTTCTGGAATGCGCTTGCGGAAAGTAGCAAGGCTATGCGGGGCAAAGGGTGCCTTATGTGTAAAGCCCGACAAACCGATAAAATATTGGAGATACGGATTCTCTAAAATATTCAGTACCGTCTGACGATCCGAAAGCTCCAGCGCCTGACGAATCACCAAACTGCCAAATACCATTCGGAAGGGTAAGGCTTGTGCCCCCACCCGTCCAAAATGGGATGCATATTGTCGTTCCATTGCCAGCCAATCCAGCTCTTCTGCCAGCCGAATCCAGCGGTTGTCCGGGTCCAGTGCTCCTCCAAACGGCTCTACAAAATCGTAGATGCTGAGCTGATTTTCCACCATCTCATACATGGTGCTCGCCCCTTTCGGCAAACTTTTCTTTATTGTATCATAAACAGGCATTCAAAAAAAGGGGCTGGCCGTTTTATCGCTTGCAAAAAGAGAACAAAAAAAGTGAGATCTGCACCTCTGCTCCTCCCTTGGATGCAAAGACACACATCTCACCTGTCTCGGGTCTAATTCTCATCTCTTTTTCACAGTGGAACCCGCCCAACTGCCAAAATGTCTTCCGCAGCTTCTGCTAAATGGATTGGTTCCAATCTCTCCCGCTCAAAAAGCTGCGCTGCTTGCTCTGCAAATTCCCGTTCGGAGCTCAAGTCCGGGATTTGGGCAGCAATATTGCCGTTTTGGTCTCGCACTTCCAGACCAAAGACAATGCATTCCAAATCTTGCTGCCAGCCTTCTGTGACCCGATATTTCCACTTCCATTCCTCTTTTGAGAGGCTGTCCCATCCTTTCAATCCAAACCTCCCTTTCTTCCTTATTCCATATTTCGGCCCCCCAAGGCCTTTTTCATTATACCCCCCAGAAATCACACAAATGGTACAGCTGTGGGACACATTTGGGACAAGGTGCATTTTTTCAACATTTTGCCAACGATATTTCAACACTTTTTCAACTATTTCGCCTTATTTACGGTCATGTTCTTTCTCATATTGCACTTTAAGACGGATACAATTTGCATTGCTCGGCTCTGCCCAACTGTATTCCGCCATGTATTGACCGGGGAACGCTTTCAACGCCTCCTCGTCTCCCCGCAGCAGCCGATAGTAGTCGCACTCCACACCTCTCACATCCAGCCACTTCTGATTTCGGGCAGAGCAAAGGATCTGCTCCGCACCCACTCTGGCTAAATCCGACCGCAGTGTTTTGAATGCAGTTTGAAGTGAATTCTTTGCGTTTTTTTCGCAGGATTCGTCCTCCCATAGATCCGTCAAAATTTGCTGGTTCGTTGCCACCCCGCCCAGACGGTCCACAAGATATGCCAAAATCTCTTTGGAGCGTTGGCGTGAAAAAGCAACCGGCTGTCCATCCACAAAAAGATCAAAATGCCCAAAGGTGCGTATTTCGATCCGTCCTTTCTGATTTCCCACAAGCCGTTCCGCTCGAAAAATTGCATTCTCCAGCTGTACCGGGGTGAATGGGCGCACCAGATAATCCGCCGCACCCAGCCGAAAAGCCTCCATTGCCTGTCCGGGGCTGTCGGATAAAAACACCGGAATCAATCCGGGAGCTTGCGTTCGCAGCCGACAAAACAACTCTGCACTTCCGATTTCACCCCGTGAGGTATCGAGCAGTACAGTGTCCGCTCCCTCCCCTGCCTTTTGAACCGCTTCTTCCTGCGTTTGACAGCAGACCGCTTCATTGGGGGCGCAGGCTTGTGCCAGTTCTTCAGCCTCCTTGCTCACGATTAAAATCCGCATAGTGGATCCTCTCTTCCTTTCACAAGCGTCCTTCGATTTCCTTCGCAAATGTCCCGATATGACAAATCCCCCGGCCCAAAGAGAGGGCCGGGGGATTTTATTGATTTTGAATCAGCGCCGTGCTTTGCCATGATACACAATGGCCATGGCATCCGGGCCGGTATTGCTGGAAACCGCTGCACCCAGCTTAAACACATAAGCGGGGGGATGGCCAAACTCTTTACGGCAGAGTTTTTCCAGCTCCTGAATGTGGTCCGTATCGGTATAGGCCAGCATATACTCGCTCTTTTCATCATCCATGCGTTCCTTTGCCAGCTTTACCAGCGCGGGTGCAGTCTGCGCATCGCCGCGAACCTTTGCGCGAACGGTGCTTTCGCCGTCGATCAGGTTGATGATGGGGCGCAGGCCCAGCAGCTCACCGGCAAATGCGGCGGCGGCACTGATGCGGCCGCTCTTTTTCATCTGCCGGAGGCTGAACGCAGTGAGCGCAACCTCAACGCTGGCAAACTCCTCATTGAGCGTATCTACCACATAATCAATTTCCGCACCGTTCTGCAGGCGCCGTGCTGCATCGCAGACCTCTGCGCCGTACACAAAGGAATAGGTATGACTGTCCACCAAATGAATCTTCAGGTGGTGATCGGGACGTTCCTCCTTGAGCATCTCCTGAGCCATCAGCGCAGCGTCGTAAGTAGCGCTTCCTGCACGGTTGATGGTAACGTGCAGCACATCGGTATATCCTTCATCCACATATTTGCAATACTGCTCACAAAACCGAATTGCCGTAATGTGGGCCGTGCTGGGAATCCCTTCTGCTTCACGCAGCATCTGATAGAATTCATCGCAGGTAAAATCTTCACGTTCGGTATAGCTTTTGTCGTCCAGCGTGATCACAAAAGACATAATGTCAATGCCGTACTTTTCCTGAAGCTCGGCGGGAATATCACAGGCTGAATCGGTCAATACAGCGATTTTTCGCATAGTAGTCTCCTTACTTCCATTCATATCCGCGCAGCTGCCCATGGTCTTGAAGATCTGGGAAATCCCACTGGCGCAGCACTTCATAAACCCCCACTGCAACTGAACTTGCAAGATTCAGGCAGCGAGCATCCGGAATCGGCCGCATCGGCATTCGCACGCAATGCTCTTGATTTTTATAAAGCAAGTCTTCAGGAAGGCCTGCGTCTTCCCGGCCAAATACCAGATACGCACCGTCCGGATATTCCACATCGGTATGCCGGTTGGGGCCTTTGCTGGTGAAATAATAAAACTCGCCTTGGTTTTTGCTGAAAAAGTCATCCAGATTCTCATAGTAGGTCAAATCCAGCAAATGCCAATAAGTAAGTCCTGCTCGCTTGAGCTGCTTATCATTCACTTCAAAGCCCATGGGCTTTACCAGATGCAGACGGCAGCCCGTTACAGCACAGGTTCGGGCAATGTTGCCCACATTCTGGGGAATTCGAGGTTCCACCAGCACAATATTCAAAACAGCCATATTATAAGCCTCCTCCATTCAAACGATAAAGGATAGGCTCAAACCAAACACCCAAAGCAGGGTCTGCCGAAGGGTCGGTGTGCCGAATTGAATCAAGAACAAAACCGGCAGCCGCATCGGTTGCAGCCGAAAGCGCATTGCCTCGCAGAAGGGCGCCGGTCAATACCGCGCCGAACAGATCGCCCGTACCGGGATAGCTTGGCTCGAGATGCGGACGGCGCACACTGAAGTTTTGTTCGCCGCAGCCCATACATTCCAAATCCCTTCCCATCGGGATTCCGGTAACAAGGCTCTGCTTGTAATAAGTCGAAAGCGTGTTTGCCAGCTCTTTCTTCTGCTCCTCGGTCATCTCTTCGGCCGGATAAGGCTTATCCAGCAAAAAGCATGCTTCGGTCAAATTGGGAAGGATCACATCTGCACGCCCACAGATATGCCGCATACCCGGAAGCATTTCTTCCATTCCTTTATAATAGCGGCCATGATCGCCCATCACAGGGTCGGCGATTTTAAGCGCATCCGGCCAAAGCTCATAGGCTTTCTCCACCAGTTTCTGATTTTCGGTGTTTGCCAAATAGCCCGAATAAATGCAATCAAAAGAAATTCCCAATTCCTGATAATGATGCAGAGCCTCGGGGCCAAACCCAGTGCAGTCCTGCACTGCGGGATTTCCCAATCCGCCGGTATGCGCAGATAAAAGAGCGGTGGGCAGTGCCACTGCCTGATGGCCCATCGCTGAAAGCACCGGCGCAATCACCGCCATGCTGCAGCGGCCAAAGGCCGACAAATCATGGATGCAGAGCACCGTTTTAGGCGCTTGATATTTCAAATATGTCCCTCCCTCTAAGGTCCGGAAATCCGTGATTCTCCGGACTTATTTTTTTATTTTACCACATTTCTCTCTTCAAAAAAAGACGTATACTGTAAGAATTTAAGGACACAATATTCTTACTCCGGTCACGCATCAAACCAAGACCGGCAAAACCATATAGGAGGGATCTATTTTGATGAATCAGAAAAATGACCACACCATGATGATTGCAGCCGGTGTCACCGCTGCCACTGCCGCTGTTGCCGCTGTTGGCATTGCTGCCGCCAAAAACAACACCAAGGTAAAGCGCACCGCCAAAAAGGTGGCCCGCGGTGCCGAACGTGCCGTGCTGGATCTGGACAAAACCATCAGCCGATACTACCACTAAATCGCGCATTGTGTCATAACGTGAAGTTTGTAGGGTGACAGAGCGGCTCCCACCGACTATAATAAGTGCAGGAAGGATGTGATCGTATGTCCAAGGATCCAGTCCTCCTGTTGGAGGGCGGCGCTCTTCGTGGGGTTTACACCACCGGAGTGCTGGACGTATTTATGGAGCATGAGCTCTACCTGCCTCAAGTCGTTGGGGTGAGCGCCGGCGCACTCAATGCGCTGAATTATCTGTCCCGTCAGCCGGGACGCAGTCTGGAAGCAAACCTGAAATACCTGCGGGATCCGCGGTACATGGGACCGATTCATCTTTTGCGGGATTTCAGCTTTTTCAATTTCGATTTTTTGCTGAACGAAATGCCGAAGGAACTTCCCTTTGACTACGAAACCTTCAATTCTACCACACAGCAGTTGTGGGCTGTTGCCACCGACTGCCGAACCGGCAAAGCTCGGTTTTACAACAACAAAGTTTTAGGCAAAGACTTTTTCTCCGGCATTCGTGCCAGCGCCAGCATCCCGCTTTTGAGCAGTATGGTGCGTGTGGGCAGAGACGTTTGCCTTGACGGCGGAATTGCCTTGGCAGCCCCCTTGCCTCAGGATCTGCCTTTTGAGACCGGCCCTGCCGTGCTGGTATTGACCCGGAACAAAGGTTTTCGCAAAAAGCCTCTGCCCAAATCCCGGCAGAAACTGCTGTTCCGCCGGTATGCACAGCATCCCCAATTCTTGGCAGCCTGCCTCTCGCAATGGGAGGACTACAACAAACAGATGGACCGCATCGATGCGCTGGAAAAAGCGGGTAAAATCTTTGTGATCCGCCCCAAGACCCCCATTGATGTTCCAAACACCGAGCGAGATCCCAAAAAGCTCGAAGCGCTCTATAAGCAGGGCCATGCCGAAGCAGAAGAGCTTTACCCGGCCCTCTGCGAATTTCTTACAAAGCACGGCTACCCTGTAGCATGATCCACACACCAAAAGACCGAGACCTTTTCTATAAGGTCCCGGCCTTTTTTGTTTTACGCAAAAAGTATACAGACCCCACCGAAATCGGCAGAGTCTGTATACTAAAAAGAGGATATAGAGATAAGAAAAATGCTTAAATGATTACTTCAGCACGATTGCCTGAGTCAGGTGACGGGGGTTATCTGCGTCGATGTTCTTCTTCTCAGCAATGTAGTAACCCAAGAACTGACCGATCAGGCCGATCAGAGCTGCATTCTGCTGTGCGTTGTAGCCGGTGCCCAGCTCCAGCTTGTAATCAGACTCAGGCATATCCTCAGACACACCGTCGCCGATCATCAGAGTAACACCGCCGTAGCTCTTCATCTGACGCATCAGCTTCACGTCGTCCTCACGAGTCTGAGGATGAGCCAGCATGATCAGCAGGGTCTTGTCGTCAACCAAGCTCATGGGGCCGTGACGATACTCGAGGCTGAAGTAAGCTTCGGAATTGCTCAGGCCCATCTCCTTCATCTTGTTCATGCACTCGTTGGCAACGCCGTAGTAAACACCCTGGCCCAGAGTGATGAACAGGTTCAGCTCGGGCTTCTCAGCGATGATCTTCTTAGCCAGAGCGTCGGTCTCCTTCAGCAGGCGGGTTGCGTGCTCAGCGTAGTTGGACATTGCGTCGATCTCGTCCTTCTTGCCGCCAACATACATTGCCATGATTGCTGCCAGATAAACCATGCTGGTGAAGCTGCGGGTCATGATAACGCTGTCCTCGGGAGTCTCAGGAGAGAGGATGAAAGCGTCGTTGTACTTCTCGGAATCCTTATCGCAGGTGATAGCCAAGCTCTTAACGCCGGGGAAGGTGTGAGCCTTGTCGATAGCCATGCGAACTTCGGTGGTGTAGCTCTTACGAGTGATGGGCAGAACCAGAACCTTCTTGCCCTTCAGGAAAACTTCGGGGAAGAAGTACAGCTCAGAGCAGCAAACTGCCTTAGCGGGGGTCTTGTTGTAAGTAGCCCACAGGTGAGCGGAGGTCTGTGCCAGATACAGGCTGGTGCCGCAGCCGGTGAAGATCAGCTCGTCATACTCTTCGCTGAAAACCTTATCGAGGGTAGCGAAGATTTCGGGCAGAGTGTCGTTGATAGCCTGGAAGGAAACATCCTGGCCATAGATTTCTTTATAAGTGAGTTCGCTGTTTTTCTTTGCCATTTCAATGATCTCCTTTTTATTATTAAACGATTGAAAGACTTATGTGTTCGATCACACGGTTCCTTCGGAGCCGGACAGACGGATGATATTCTTAATATCCTCAGCCAGAGCGTCGCTTGCAGCCTGGCTCAGCTTCCAAGAGTGACCCTGATGATCCATGTTCTCCAGAGCTTCCTGATAGTGCTGGACGTACTTGTAGCGGATCTCAGTACCAAAGTTGATCTTTGCAACACCCAGCTTGATGGCGTCCTTCACAACCTGCTCTTCCATGCCGGTGCAGCCATGCAGAACCAGAGGCATATCGGTGAACTTACGAACAGCCTCGAGAACTTCCAGATGGATCTCGGGCTTGCCGCGGTAGTAGCCGTGTGCGTTGCCGATGCCGATTGCCAGAGTGTCCGGCTGGCACAGCTCCAAGAAGCGGCGAACCTCTTCGGGGTTCACGATGTTCTTGTTCTCCATGGGAACGCCGTTATCCAGACGCAGCAGCTCACCGATCTCAGCCTCAACGGGAACGTTGAAGTGCTTAGCAACCTTGATGACCTCGTTGGTCATTGCAGCGTTCTCTTCGATGGGATGAGTAGAACCGTCGATCATCACGCTGGTAAAGCCCAGACGCAGAGCTTCCATGCAGATGGGGAAACCATCGCCGTGGTCCAGATGGATGGACACAGGAACGTCAACCTTGTTTGCGCACCACTTAGCGGTCTCAACAAACCAGTCATGACCGGAGTAAGCGCCGGTGGAAACATAGTGAGCCAGAATGATGGGGCTGCGCATCTCCTGAGCTGCCTTGCAGCAAGCGCGAATAATATCGTAGTTGCCGCCCTGAGTGTTGATTGCGGGAATTGCGAAGCCTTCTTTGGTAGCACGCTTCATCATTTCCAGATTGTTAGTCAGCATACGTTTCACTCTCCATTTTCTATTTTGTGGGCAGCGCCATGTGCGCTCCACTCATTATCACAACAATAACATATTTTTTCCACACTTGGAATAACTTTTCACAGTTAAACACGTGTGTATTTCCTTACCTTCAGTATACACACGTGTTTATCCTTTGTCAACTGCTTTTTTTGTCCTTCCTGCCTTTTTGGGTAGCTTTTATGCTTTCCTTTTTCTGTCAGGTGGTTTCAGCAACCAATTCGAGGCTTTTCCAGCACGTTTACCGGAGCGCAGCCAACAATCAGCTTTACGCCGTCGGAATAGCCTTCTTCTCTGCCCGCAAGCTGTTTTACCAGCTCGCCGCGCATCAAAACGAGGGTCTGCTGATATTCCGCACTTGCCGACAAATCTTTCAGCTCGGCAGGATCTTTTGCAAGGTCGAACAGCTGTTCTTTTCCGGTATGTGAATACCAAATATACTTGCAGCTTCCGTGCAGCAGATAGTGTGCAGCGTGTGGAACACCGCTTTGGGCTGTGTGTTCCCCGTGCAGGCTCTCCCGCACCGGAGTTCCCGTACGTGCCGCATTCAGCAGCGAACAGCCATCCACACAATCAGGAATGGGCAGACCTGCCGCCTCCAGCAAGGTGGGCATCACATCCCGCAGCTCGGCCAGCACATCGCAGCGCCGGCCTTTCGGCAAATTCAAATTGTTTCCCGGGTCCCACAACAAAAGCGGGATGTGGGTACTTCCTTCATAGGGCTGGCTCTTGCGGAACATACAGTGATCCCCCAGCATTTCACCATGGTCTGAGGTAAACAGAATGATCGTGTCATTTAAAACACCCTCGTCCTTAAGTTCCCTCACAAGGCGGCCGATCTGGTGATCAACATGAGTAATCAGTCCATAATAGCCCGCCTGCATGGTATGGATCTGCCGGTCACTGAGCGCTTGCGTAAAACCGTCCGCGTTATTATGGGCAGGATCAGGGCGCTCAGCCCACTCCCCCATCACCGGAGAACGCAGTTCTCTCTCTGCATAGCTTCTAAAGTAGGGTTCCGGCGGCAGAAAAGGCGGATGGGGTGCCACAAAGCTTGTCCAAAGAAAGAACGGCTTTGTAGTGTCACGTTTGCGCAAAAAATAGTCACTACCCAATTTGTGGGATGTGCCCGCTCGGGGCCCGTCCACGGACGTGCCACCCAAGAATTGCAGCCAATGCCAAAATCGTTGATCGACGCATCCTGCCCCACCTGACTTTGCAGATAGGGCAGATAATCGTCGATACGGCCCATCCATTGACGGGCAGCGGTTCCTGTATTTCGGTAAGGCAGAAAACCATCATGCAGATCCACACTATGGAATCCCATCAAACTCCGCGGCGGCCACACGTGCATTTTGCCGGAGCAGTGGGTATGATACCCTCCCTTTGCCAGCTCACCGGGCATTGTAACCGTGTAGTTCCAGTCCACACCGTCCTGATAGCCCACACGGCCATGCCGCTCTTGACTTTGACCGGTAAACAGCGCCGCGCGGGCCGGGATGCAAGTAGGTGTGGCGCTGTAACAACGTGTAAACGCCACACCCTCATTGACCATTGTATCCAAATTTGGAGTTTCCACATCCGGGTGGCCCAACGCGCCGATGCAGTCACCGCGCATTTGATCCACCGTGATCAGCAGCAAATTCAGACGTTTCATTTGATTAACCCTTCACGGCACCTGCAACCAGACCCTTGATCATGTACTTCTGGAAGAAGAAGAACACCAGCAGCATGGGAATGGTAGCAACAATCGAGATGGTATTGATCAGAGACCAGTCGTAAGACAGCTCGCCCAGATAACGCAGAGCAACACCGGCACTCATGGTGCGCAGATTGTCGGACTGGATCAGGGTGATTGCGTGGAGGTAGTCGTCCCAAGTCATCAGGAATGCATAGATGCCAACAGCCAGCATACCGGGCTTGACAAGAGGGGTAACGATACGCCACAAAACGGTCATACGGCCGGCGCCATCCACATAAGCAGCCTCTTCCAGTGCCTTGGGCACGCCGTCAAAGAAGCTGGCCATCAGCATAACAGTGAAGGGCAGCATATCTGCCGTCAATGCAAAAATCAAACCTGCATGGGTGTTGATCAGGTCCATTTTGTTCATCAGGCCATACAAGCTGATCATACGGCTGACAACCGGGAACATCTGGCTGGACAAAAGAGCTGCCAAAACCCAGCCATTCCAGCGGAAGTGGAAGCGGCTCAGTGCATAGCCGGACAGGATCGCCATAACGGTGGTAATCAATGCCGTAAAGCCGGACACAATAAAGTTATTCTTGTAATATACAAAGAAATCGTTGTTCTTTGTAAACAGGTTGATGTAACTTTGTACAGTAGGTGACTTGGGGAAGAAGGTAGGAGTAGCCATGTAGGCTTCCATGTTGGTTTTGAAACTGGTTACTGTTACCCAGTACAAGGGAAACAGCAGGAAGAACAGAATCAAAATCAGAACAACATATTTGAGGATATTTACCGGAAGGTCACGCTTTTTCATTTTTCTCTACCTCCCTTAATCCATCTCTTCCTTGGGGAAGAGCTTGTTGTAAACGAAAATAACGATCATCATAAGCAGCATCCAAATCGTGGTAACAGCTGCGCCGCTGCCCAGATTGTTGGAAACAAACGCCTCGCGATAGCTAAGGATTGCCAGAGTGGTGGTGGAGCCATTGGGGCCGCCGCCGGTCATTGTCCAGAACAGGGGGAACTGTTTGAAGTTTGCGATAATGGACATGCTGACCACAATGCTGATAACGCTCTTCATGTAGGGCACAACGATGGCAAAGAACTTTTTGGCACGGCTGGCACCATCGATGGTTGCTGCCTCCAAAATATCGTCCGGAACATTCTGCAAGCCAGAGAGCAGCAGCAGCGTGGTAAGCGGGATTTGTTTCCACAAAGCCGCGACCGAAACGCCCAGCAGCGCCGTATTGGGATTATTAAGAATTGCAAAGTCGGTTACTTTTCCGCCGGTAACAACGCCCACCACATACTTAAGCAGGCCGTACTGGGGCTGGAACAGCCACATCCAGATCAAAGCGGAAATGATGGTGGGAACCACCCAGGGCATCATCATAACGCTGCGGATCAGACGTGCACATTTGACATTCGAGTTAAGGATGATTGCCAGTGCCATGCCCAACGCAAACTGAGCAATGGTAACACCGATCACAAACACAAAGGTGTTGATAATAGCGGGCGTCATCTTGCCGCTGTTGAACAGCTTAATATAGTTTGCGAAGTTATTCCACACACCGGGCTTGCCGGAAATGATGTTTTTAACCTTATAATTCAAAAAGCTCTTAACAACCGAGTCCACAACCGGGATCAAAATAAACATAATGGTCATGATTACCGTTGGCGCAACCAGTGCCAACGCAAACAGCTGATCGCCCATACGCTTGCGGTTGAGCCGCAAGGTCCGGCCCTGCTGTTTTCTGGTTTTTGTTCCAGTCATAATATCTTCCCACTTTCTTTTTTGCTCGCAATCGCTTTGGCTATTTTGCGTTTTAGAATATTTTCAAAAAAGGTTTCGGTTTATTTTAGAGAGCCGCCTCACAAAATTGTGAGACGGCTCCAAATTCCAGAATATTTCTGCTTTTTCAAAACTTACTGAGGCAAGGTTTTATTCTTAGCTCAGAATGTTGGAAGCTGCAGAAGAGAAGTCCTCAATGGCTTGGTCTGCATCAACATCGCTGACGGTGACAGCCTGAGCCAGAGTGCACAGTTCCAGATTGAGGTCGCCCAGAGCGGGGACAAAGGGAGTGGTGGTCAGGTTCTCGATTGCACCGGTAGCGCCGGTCAGAACCGGGTTCATCTCCATGCCTGCCATGCTCTTCTTGGAAGGATAAGCGGGAGTGATGTTCTGGAGATAATCTGCCAGCACTTCTTCGGTAACGATGTACTCAGTGAGCAGACGGCAAGCCTCACGGTTGGCCTCACCGTTGTCCATGTAAGCAAACACCTGAGCCTGCAGGATAGAGGCACCCTTGCCATCGCCGCCGGCCATGGGCATTGCGGAACGTGTAAAGTTCTTCGCCTCGGAGTTGATGCTGGAAACGCCGTTGAAGCCCCAGCTCTGGTCATAGTACATAGCCAGCTGGCCGGTAGCAAACAGCTGACGCAGATCCTTCAGCTTTGCATTCTGGGGATTGTAGCCCTTTTCGTCGAGAGTCTTGAGCATCTGAACAGCGTCCTTAAAGCCCTGATTGTCGCAGCTCAGAGTTCCGTCGGGAGCCAGCACAGTGCCGCCGAAGTTGTAGATCATACCGGTCAAAGAAGAACCGGAAACAGGAACGGATGCAGTGGTTTGACCGAAGGGATAAACAGGGTTGCCGTCGGGAGTTTTGAGGGTTGCCAGCTTCTCAGCCATGGTGAGCATCTCATCATAGGTCTTGGGAGGAGCTTCGGGGTCCAGACCGGCCTGCTTAAACAGCTCGGTGTTGTAGTACAGAACATAGGGAGAAGTGTAGATGGGCAGACCGTAGATTTCTCCATCGATCTTGCAGCCATCCAAAACGCTCTCATAATAATCGCTGAGGTATTCCTCACTCAGCACGTCGGTAATGGGAACGGTAAGGCCTGCATCTTCCAGAGTGGGGATCCAGCCGATCTCACCAAAGATCATATCAACCTTGTTGCCGCCGCCGGCCATATTGATGACCTGATTGACGATCTCGCCATAAGGAGCGGTAACCCACTCAATGTGGATATTGGGATATTTGGCTTCAAATCCAGACTTAACACCTTCCCAGAACGGAGTGTAGCCTTCTTCCAGCAGAGCGTAGTTTGCGAACTTAATGGTTACTTCCTCGCCGTCCAAAGGATCGGCTGCTTCACCTTTTTCAGAAGTGCCAGTCTGAGTTTTCTCGCTCGGCGCAGATGTTGTTTCACCGGATCCGCCGCAAGCTACCAAACTTAGGCCCATGCAAAGGGCCAGCACAAGTGCCAACATTTTTTTCATGGTTTTTTCCTCCTAAATGGTTGTGTTCATTGTAAAAAACATTCATCGTTCTTTTTCTTAACGAACCGTCCGCTACACTCGAATGGACCGCTTGCCGATGCGTTCTCCCAACCTGAAAGCGCCGGTTGTCAACTCGTGTGTACTTATTGTGCTTT
>RCNH01000714.1_pt1 | contig 12798 bp, 14 predicted proteins | sample 2041161 | NCBI WGS metagenome assembly RCNH01 (sample SAMN09708215, study PRJNA481090) | Feces metagenome, whole genome shotgun sequencing project. | biome: feces | host: Leptonychotes weddellii | place: Antarctica: Sion Island | collected 2010-03-01 | reverse complement strand
TCTCTTTCATATTTTATCCCCCCTATGACTGAGTTTCTATTTTTTTTATTCGGTCGATAACCTTTTCTTTTTCATCCCAGAATTTTGGTTCTATCTCTATTTCATAACCACAGCCATTTTTTACATGCCACTGATAAAAATCTTTTTGGGGAACAGCATATCTCTCCATGATGCTCATAATCGTTCCACCATGCACTACCATTGCAACTTTCTGCAGCTTTTTTTCTTTACAGATGCCAACTGCCTGTTCAAAAGCCTGACAGCTTCGTTCTCTAAACTTTAAAGGATTTTCTCCTTTGGGAAATGAATTCTGTCCATTGCTGTCCACCCATTGCTGGTATAAAGGTTCCTGGGAAAGTTCTTTCCAGTTTTTGTTTTCAAAAATCCCAAAATCACATTCCCTCAATTCTGAAAGTACAACTTTTTGTATTTTGGGATACAATAACTCTGCAGTCTGTCTGCAACGAAGAAGCGGACTTGTAATAACCATCTCTGCCAACGGATAGTTGCAAACAGAAAGACGCTTTTTTTCTTCCAAAAGTAACGGTTCATCTGTGGTACCTATGTAACGATTTAAGGTATTTCCCTTTGTTTTTCCATGACGGATCAAATAAACTTTCATTCTTTCTCCTTATTTTTTAGCAAAGTTCCTATTCCGCAACAGACTCTCACTACTTCCTCTGATTCCTGTGCAAGTTTTGTACATATCCTTCCACACTGTTCTCTCCACTCTCTGTCTTTTTTTTCTAAAGGAACAATCCCATATCCTACCTCATCTGTTACCAGAACAATCTGTGGATTTTCTATTATGATTTTTTCTGCAAGACAAGTTACATTTTTCCCTTCTTCTATACGATTTTTTATATATTCGTGGAAATTTCTCATGGCTTTTCCTTGAAACAAACACGCTTCTTCACAGGTTTTCCCATCTATCCATTCTTCTTCTCTAATATGGTATCTTTCTGATGCATACGCTGTTTTTCCCTGCCAGGAGCCTCCTATTACCAACTTCATTTTTCTACCTCTTTATCCAATCAAATGATTTCCTATTACCACGGCAAATGCCATCCCTACTTCACACAACGACAAAAAACATCCTGCCAGATCTCCTGTTGTACCTCCAAAATATTTTCTGCTGTTCCTATAATAAAAACCAAATATTACCAATGCAGTTACATAACAGATACTGCCCAATTTATAATTTATCAGAAGCATTGCTGCCAAAATAAAAACCAGGTATACATACATTGTTATTTTTACATATTTTTCTTTGGATCCCCTTGCCATTGCTGACACAGAACCATCTTTTCTGGCTTTCGGAAAGCTCACAATAGATAATCCACTTAATGTTCTGGAAAGGCAGAAACTTAATGCAAGTACTGGAAAAACTTCCGCTGTTACTTCACTGTAAACGCCATAATAAAAGAAAAAATAAACAACACAGGTAATTACTGCAAATGCTCCTGCATTAGAATCCTTCATGATTTCCAATCGCCGTTCCCGTGTCTGATAAGAGCTCATAGCATCCGAAGTATCTAAAAGCCCATCCAGATGGATTCCCCCGGTAACAAGCAATGGAATCAGCATAAGGATTACTGTATAGAAAGGTTTACTCAACCCCCATCCTGCTCCAAATATTCCAAATATCCAAGTAATTCCCCCAATGACAATTCCAATCCATGGAAAAAAGCACATAGCATAAGCCATATTTTCTTCCGTCCATTCACATGGAGGCATCGGAATCTTAGAATACATGGAGAACGCAATTAAAAAACTATGATAGAATTTTTTCATTTCCTTTCTCCTTTTCTTTTTCAGTATCTAAAACACATAATGGAATGCCGTACACTACTTCTGTTACTTTATCCGCCATTTTTGCCATTTCCTGATTAATTTTTCCTAGATAGGAAATGTACCTTTGTGTATCTGGATCATAAATGATTCCATCTGAAAATACTTCATTTGTCACCACGATTAGATTTTCCGCCTGGCATTTTAATCTTTTGATTCCCTCCAGAATTTCCTCTACTGTGTGAACGCCTGCACCTTGTTCCTGATACATTTCATTTGCAGTAAGATTGGACATACATTCTAACAAAACCTGTGCATGTTCTGGTATTTCCATATTCTTTAATCCTGTATAACATTCAATAGTAGTAAAATTCTTTTCTTTCCGCATTTCCCTGTGTCTGCGAATTCTTGCATAACTTTCTTCATCAAAAGGATACATGGTAGCTATATAAATTCTGTTTTCTTCTGCAAATTCAAGAATACACTGTTCTGCATAGGCTGATTTTCCACTTCCACTTCCACCAGTAATAACATGAAACATGGTATTCCTCCATTCTACTTTAATTCCACATAATCGTCGATATGAATTTCCTGAAACGTACACATACTGTTATAACTTTCCATAGCAAGATCTAAAAGAGGATAAATCGCTACTGCTCCAGTTCCTTCCCCCAGACGCATATCACAATCTAAAAATACAGGAATACCTAACGCATCCAGAACCATCTGAGATGCCGGTTCCTGAGATTTATGAGAAGTTATTATATAATCTTTTACATTTGGACACATCGTGACCGCACAAAGTGCCCCTACACAAGAAATAAATCCGTCTGCAATTACTGGAATTCCTAAGGCTGCACCTCCAAGAAAAACTCCTGTAATCCCTGCAATATCCAGTCCTCCTACTTTAGCCAGTACATCAATCACGTCTTTTTTATCTGGTTTATGAAGTGAAATAGCTTCACGAATAACACAGATTTTTTTCTCCAGTCCAGTTCCAGAAAGCCCAGCTCCCTTCCCTGTTACAATCTGTGGATCCACATCCAATAGAACAGAAGTTATCGCACTGCTGGTTGTTGTATTTCCAATACCCATTTCTCCGGTAGCAATAATCTGGTACCCCTGTTCCTTTAACTCTTCTACCATGGAGATTCCCACTTCTAAAGCACGGATTACCTCTTCCCTTGTCATTGCCGGTTCTTTTGCCATATTTTTTGTTCCATACGCAATTTTTCGGTTAATGATTTTGCTATCAGATGCGATTCCTATATCTACCGGAAATATATCTGTCCCCGTTTTCTTGCAAAAAAGACTGGCTGTAGCTTTTTCCTGCAAAAAATTTTCTGCTACAACCAATGTAACTTCCTGACCTGACTGTGTAACACCTTCTTCTACTACTCCATTATCCGCACACATGATTACCAGTGCTTTTTTATCAATACATACTTTTTCGCTTCCTGTCATTCCTGCAATCCGTACCACCGTATCCTGCAGTCTTCCCAAACTGTCCAAAGGCATAGCAATATGATGCCAGTGATTTAACGCTGCTTCCATGGCTTTTTTGCTTGCCGGTTGAATTTTCTTTTTTGTTTCTTCTAATGTCATTTTGAATCTCCTTGAAAATAATAAAGACCATTGTCCTAAGACAACGGTCTTTATACTGTTTGTCTGACGTTCTACTTAAAAGTATACCGTCAGCATGGTTTTTGTCAAGTTTCCCTATTGTTTTTTAATCCAGCGAGTATAAAAAACAGTATCCCATCTTCCTTTGGTATATGTACAAGCCTCCGTTTTCTCATAATCCAGTCCTACCTGTTCAAAAGCTTTCACCGTCATAAATCCACAATAGTTAAAGTCCTTTTTCCCTTCTGGCATCTGAATTTCATCCACTGTACGTGGTGTTTTGTTATTCAGGTAAGCTTCTGTCTTTGCTTTTGCTGCTCGGGCTGCTTTTCTTGCATCATCATATTTAGGATCTTCTATCTCATTCAAACATTTTACCAAATTACCATTTCTTACTACTTCAAACTGTCTTGCATGATATACCACCGTATCTACCTGTGAAGGATACTGCTTATCTGGATCTATTGTACGATTATATAAAACCAATGCAATTCCCGTCATTCCCGGAATTCCTAAAACAGCTCCTTCTGTATATGCAGTTGCAGCTACAAAATCTTCTTCTGTAATAACATGACCATTCGCATTTGCTTTGCCAATAATTGGGTCTTTTGCATACTGAGACTCAACTTTATATTTTTTTCCATTTGGATCTTTTACCCAGAAATAACGTTCACTTGACTCTATGCACTTTCCACTGCTATCAAATCTGTAAACGATATTCCCCAGACTGTATGTATCATCACATACCATATTGCCATCTTGGTCAATATAGTATCCACCAATTCCCTGGTTTCCTATCCATTGACTTGTGGCCATCGCTCCCGAATCGATAAAATAATACCATTTTCCGTGGATCTGCTGCCAACCGGTCATCATCTCTCCCGATCCGTTCATATAATACCATGTATGTCCAATCTGCTGCCAGCCTGTTGTCATTGCTCCGGATCCGTTCATATAATACCATGTATGTCCAATCTGCTGCCAGCCCGTTGCCATGGCTCCGGATTCATTCATGTAATACCATGTGTTTCCAATCTGCTGCCAGCCCGTTGCCATGGCTCCGGATTCATTCATGTAATACCACGTGTTTCCAATCTGCTGCCAGCCTGTTGCCATGGCTCCGGATTCATTCATGTAATACCATGTGTTTCCAATCTGTTGCCAGCCCGTTGCCATGGCTCCGGATCCATTCATGTAATACCACGTATTTCCAATCTGCTGCCAGCCCGTTGCCATGGCTCCGGATTCATTCATGTAATACCATGTGTTTCCAATCTGCTGCCAGCCTGTTACCATAGCCCCAGACCCGTTCATGTAATACCACGTACTTCCAACCTGCTGCCAGCCTGTTGCCATAACACCAGATTGATCCATATAATACCAGACTCCACCAATATAATTCCAGCCAGTTACCGTCTGACCATCTTCATCATAATAATACCACTTTCCAGTTATCTGCTTCCAACCATTTAAGGAAGCAGTTACCATTTTCTGTTCCTGTGGTATTTCCTGCTCTTGCAAAATTTCCTGTCCCTGCAAAATCTCCTGATCCTGTGAAACAGTTTCCCCATAAGCGGCTGCTGGTGTAATGATAGCTAAAGACAATGTCCATGCCAGAATCACACTAAGTATTTTACGCTTCATACTTTTCAAACTCCTCATTTTGTATTTTTCATTCTCAATTCTTATGAATTTTGATTTATATTATTATAAACTTGTTACAAAATATTGTCAATTCTTTAAACATTATTCATTTTAGATAATAATACAAATCAGACCTCCCTTACTGTCATTAACAATTTTCTGCATGGTATCCTGTAATTTCACCTGACTTTCCTCACTAATCTGAGTGATTTTTGTTCTTATTCCATCTTCCACCAATTGTTGTACTGTCTTTCCAAAAATATTTGTCTGCCAGATTCCATCTTCACTTTGTTCATTTTCTTCTATAAAATTCATCAGGTCTTTTGCCTGTTCCTCACTTCCTACAATAGGTGCTATTTCTGTCTCAATCATAGCCTTTATCATATGAATTGATGGACTAGAAGATTTTATCTTTACACCAAATTTATTCCCTTGTTTTATCACCACAGGTTCTTCCAATGTAATTTCTTCTTTTTCAGGAACAACCACTCCATATCCCGAACCTCTTACCGATTCTATCGCCTGCTGTACTTTTTCATACTCCTCTTTCATATCTGCCATCTCTTTTAAAGTATGTATCAACTGATATTCACTGCTAATATCTACACCCGTCATTTCACTAATCACTTGATAATAATAATCCTCTAAAATTTCGATACGAACTTTCACCACCCCATTGGACATATCTATATTCTCAATGACTGTGTTTTTTATATAGGGACTGGTCAGAGAAAGATTTTCGTTTTTCATATCCCGAATGTACTTATAATGAACCATTTTCCCCTGTATCTGTTCCAAAATGCTTGCTTTCAAATAATGATCAGATGGTAAAAGTTCAGCCCATTTAGGAATGTAATATTCAATCTGACGCACTGGAAATTCCTGAAGAATTCGTTCCAGAATCCGAATAATATCTTCCTTTCTCAGTTGTTCACAATTCACACTAATTGCTGCTGCACCATATTTTTCCTGAATCTCCTTTACCAGTTTCTGTGTCTCCTCTTTATAAGGTTTCTGGGAATTTACCAGCACCAAAAATGGTTTTCCCTGTTTTTTTAATTCTTCTATAGTCTTTTCTTCACTTTTCACAAAATTTTCTCTGGGAATTTCGCCAAAAGAGCCATCACACGTTACTACAATGCCAATAGTAGAATGTTCTCTTATTACTTTTCTGGTACCGATTTCTGCCGCCTGATGAAAAGGGATTTCCTGTTCGAACCAAGGAGTTTTAACCATACGTTCTTTTCCTTCTTCCGTATTTCCAGAAGCATCTGGAACAAGAAATCCAACACAATCAATCAACCTTAAATTTACCGGTATTTCTTCCCCTAATGTTACTTTTACAGCCTCTTTAGGAATAAATTTAGGCTCTACGGTTGTGATCAATTTTCCTGATCCTGACAATGGCAGCTGATCTTTTATTTCTTTTCTTACCTGCTCTTCCATATTAGGCAGTGCTAAAATTTCCATAAATCTTCTGATAAAAGTAGATTTTCCAGTACGTACAGGACCTACAACACCAACTAAAAACTGCCCTTTGGTACGGGCTTGTATATCCTTATAAACAGCAAATGATTCCATAACTGTATGGACCTCCTTATTTTTCTGTTAGTATGTATATGAAAAAGCTCTTTTAAATATACCCAGAAAAAGACGGTCTATCATAAATCACCCTAGCTAATTTACCATAGACCGTCTTTTCCTATTCTTTATCTATTTCCTTATTTTTCTGTTTCTTTACAAACTCTTCAAGAAATTTTTTATCTTGTTTTGTTAATTGTGCTGTTTCCAAAAGTTCAGGACGCCACTTATAAGTGCGCATCAAGGATTGTTCTCTCCGCCATTTTTCCACATTGGCATGATGCCCTGATAACAATACATCCGGCACTCTTTTTCCCTGCCATTCTGCCGGTCTGCTGTATTGAGGATATTCCAACAGATTGTCATGAAAAGAATCAAACTGTGCAGATTCTTCATTACTTAACACCCCTGGAACAAATCTGGAAATTGCATCAATCATGACCATAGAAGCCAGCTCGCCTCCTGTCAAAACGTAGTCCCCTATGGATACGAAGTCTGTGACCACTTCTTCTAAAACACGTTCATCAATTCCCTCGTAATGTCCACATAAAAACACCAGATTTTCTTCTTTAGCAAAATCTTCAACCATTGACTGATTAAATACCTTTCCCTGTGGTGTTAAATAAACAACTCTGGGTTTTCCACCGATTTCATCTGCTACTGCCTGACATGCCCGATAAACTGGTTCTGCCTGCATGACCATTCCTGCTCCTCCACCATAAGGATAATCATCTACCTTCATATGTTTGTTCGTAGAATAATCTCTAATATTTGTTGCAGTAAGTTTTATGATTCCCTGTTCCATAGCTCTGCCTAAAATACTGGTTCCCAGTCCCTGTGTAATCATTTCTGGAAATAATGTTAGTACATGATAATGCATCTGTTTTCCTTTCTAATCTATCAATCCAGGCATTAAATGAATCACCATACGGTTTTCTTCTACTTTTACCTGCAAAATACAGTCTTTAATTGCCGGGAGCAATACTTCCCCATGTTCCGGAGTTTGAATACAGTATACATCATTAGCACCTGTTCTCATAACATCCGTCAGCACTCCAAAAGGAGTACCATCTTCTAATTCCACCTGCATATCTATTAAATCCGCGATAAAATATTCATCTTTTTGCAATTTTACCGCATTTTCCCGCTCTACATATAAATTATGCCCTTTATATTTTTCAATCTCATTGATGTTATCTATCCCTTTGAATTTTAAAATTACAAACTGCTTAAAGAATTTCACACCCTGGATTTCCAGATTTTTATGCTCTCTTCCTGTATCCAGAAGAACATGCTTCAGCTTTTTAAATCTTCCAGGGTCATCTGTAGTGGGAAATACTTTTACTTCTCCACGAATCCCATGAGTGCTGGAGATCACTCCTACCTGTAAAATTTGCTCCATATATTACCTCTTGTTATTTTTATATTGCTAAAATGGATAGGTTTCTTTTCATCTTTCTATATAAAAAAAGGATATAGCACCGGGCTACATCCTCATATATTCAGCTATTGCAGAATTTCAACTACAACCTTCTTATCAAATTTTGAGGAAGCAGCTTTGACAACCGTTCGGATTGCTTTTGCGATACGTCCCTGACGGCCGATCACCTTTCCCATATCGGAAGGTGCAACCTTCAACTCTACTAAAATCGCATTGTCTTCTTCAGTCTGCGTAACAAGCACTTCTTCCGGATGGTCAACGAGGGATTTTGCAATTACTTCTACCAAATCTTTCATTTACGCACCTCCGTACGTTTGTCAGGACATTCTTCCAGAGGAAGAATGCACCAGGCAAATACGTTTATGCATCCTCTTTGAGTCTGCATATCAGCAGTTATTATTTTTCAATACCAGCTAATTTGAAGATTTTATTCACTACATCTGTAGGCTGTGCACCATTTGCAAGCCATTTTTTAGCTGCTTCTTCATTTACTGTGTAAACACTTGGATCACAGTTTGGATCATATGTTCCAATTTCCTCGATAAATCTTCCATCTCTTGGTGATCTGGAATCTGCTACTACGATTCTATAGAAAGGTGCTTTTTTCTGTCCCATTCTTCTTAATCTGATTTTTACTGCCATTGCTTTTTACCTCCTTGTAATATTTACTTTTCTTATTTAAAAGGGAAGTTTAAATCCTCCTCTTTTTCCATGTTTACCGCCCATCATACCGGGCATCTGTTTCATCATTTTTCTGGTTTGTTCAAACTGTTTCACCATACGGTTTACTTCTGCCAGTTCAACACCAGCTCCCTTAGCAATCCTTTTCTTTCTGGAAATATTTAAAAGATCTGGATTTGCTCTTTCTCTTGGAGTCATGGAAAGAATAATAGCTTCTTTTCTTGCCATATCCTTTTCATCAATCATTCCTTCAATTTCTTTGGCTTTATTACCGATTCCTGGTAGCATATTCAGCACACTGGAAATTCCTCCCATTTTTTTCATCTGATTAAGACTTTCCAGATAATCATCAAAACCGAATGTGGCTTTTTTCAGTTTCTGCTCCATTTCACGGGCTTTATCTTCATCCATGTTCTGTTGAGCTTTCTCAATCAGACTCATAACATCGCCCATTCCCAGAATACGGGATGCCATACGATCCGGATAAAATTGTTCCAAATCCGAGAGCTTTTCTCCCATACCTACATATAAAATCGGTTTTCCACTGATTGCCTTAATGGAAAGTGCTGCACCACCTCGGGTGTCACCATCCATCTTTGTAAGAATTACACCATCAATGGTAATCTTATTATTAAAGGTCTCTGCAACGTTTACTGCATCCTGACCTGTCATAGCATCCACCACCAAAATGGTCTGATCTACCTTTATCTGTTCCTTAATGGAAATCAATTCTTCCATCATCTCTTCATCCACATGAAGTCGACCAGCGGTATCTAAGATTACCAGATTATGTCCGTTGTTTTTCGCATGTTCTATGGCTGCTTTTGCAATGTCTACCGGGCTCTGCTTATCTCCCATAGAGAAGACATCCACACCCTGCTTTTCTCCATTAATCTGAAGCTGGGTAATCGCTGCCGGACGATACACGTCACATGCTGCCAATAATGGTTTTTTTCCTTTTGCTTTAAACTTTCCAGCAAGTTTTGCCGTTGTGGTCGTTTTACCTGCACCCTGAAGACCAACCATCATCAGTACAGTAATTTCTCCGGAAGGATTCAGTGAAATTTCCTTCGTCTCACTTCCCATAAGAGAAACCAACTCATCATTAACAATCTTAATAACCATCTGTCCCGGATTCAGACCATTCATAACATCCTGTCCAATAGCCCGCTCCTGAACCGCTTTGATGAATTGTTTTACCACCTTAAAACTGACATCTGCTTCAAGAAGTGCCATCTTTACTTCTTTTAATGCTGTTTTTACATCTGCCTCTGTCAGACGGCCCTTACTGCGTAAGTTTTTAAATACATTCTGCAATTTATCAGTTAAACTTTCAAATGCCATGTACTATAACTCCTCTAAGATTCCATAGGATAATTTTTCAATCTGTTTCATCAGATCTTCTATGTTCTTATCACTATAATTCTGTGTCAGTTCGTGAATCTCATGTATATCATCACGAATGGTTACAAATTTTTCTACCAGATGAAGTTTTTCTTCATATCCCTCTAAAATTCTCGTACTCCGCTTTACAAGATCATGAACCCCCTGACGGCTGATTCCTTCCTCCTGTGCTACTTCGCTAAGGGAATAATCATTCAATACCACATCTTCATAGACGCTTCTTTGATGTTCTGTTAAGAGTTCTCCATAAAAATCGTATAGGAGAGCCTGCCTAGCAAGTTTATCCATGTTCATCACCTTTGCTATCATACAATAGATGTTTTCACCTGTCAAGTGTTTTTTCTTTACACTTTAAATATTTTCTAATTTTCTTCTTCCTTTACTTGAAAAAGTGCATTTACAAATTCATCGGAATTGAATTTCTGAAGATCATCAATGGTTTCTCCTACACCTATATACTTCACTGGAATGTCTAATTCCGACTGTATTGCTACTGCAATACCACCTTTCGCTGTTCCATCCAGTTTTGTCAGAATTAATCCTGTAATATCAGCAACCTCATTAAACTGACGTGCCTGTGCCAATGCATTCTGTCCTGTCGTTCCATCTAAAACAACCAGTGTTTCCAAATATGCTTCCGGATATTCTCTTTCAATTACACGGTAGATTTTATTCAGTTCATCCATAAGATTTTTCTTATTATGAAGACGACCGGCTGTATCGCATAATAAGACATCTGCCTTTCTGGCTTTTGCTGCCTGTACTGCATCGTATACAATAGCAGCAGGATCCGCACCCGGCTGTCCTCCTATAAGTTCTACTCCTGCACGATTCGCCCACTCAGAAAGTTGTTCTCCTGCTGCAGCACGAAAGGTATCTGCTGCGGCAATAATAACTTTTTTTCCCTGCTCTTTTAATTTTCCTGCCAGTTTTCCTACCGATGTAGTCTTTCCAACTCCATTAACTCCAATTACAAGAATTACAGATTTTTTATTTTCAAATTCATAAGCAGTTTCTCCCACATCCATTTGTCTCTTGATTTCATCAATCAAAAGCTGCTTACATTCCTGTGGATCTTTAATCTTCTTTTCTGCCACTTCTTCTTTTAAATGTTCAATAATTGCCGTAGTTGTATGGATACCAATATCTCCCATTACCAGAATTTCTTCAATTTCTTCATAAAAATCATCATCAATACTGGAAAATCCACTGAAAATGGAATCCATCCCTGCTACAATATTATCTCTTGTTTTAGACAGGCCATCTACCAGACGCCTGAAAAATCCTTTTTTCCCTTCTGCCATAATTTTTTCCTCACTCATCTAACTGATTTTCTATTAAGTTTACTGATACTAAAGTAGATACACCCTTCTCCTGCATTGTGATTCCATAGAGACGGTCTGCTGCATTCATAGTTCCTCTACGATGGGTAATAATAATAAACTGGGTATTTTCTGTCAACTTATGCAGATACTGGGCAAAACGAGTAACATTAGAATCATCCAAAGCTGCCTCAATCTCATCCAGCAGACAGAATGGAGATGGTTTCAAATTCTGAATAGCAAATAACAATGCAATTGCTGTTAGTGCTGTTTCTCCACCAGATAGCTGCATCATATTCTGAAGTTTTTTTCCTGGCGGCTGAGATATAATACGAATCCCTGCCTCTAAAACATCTTCATCTTCTGTTAGTTCCAGAGTACCTTTTCCTCCTCCAAATAACTGTCGGAATACATGATTAAACTCCACACGAATCTGCTCAAATTTTTCAGAAAATTGTTTTCTCATTCCCTGATCCAATTCTTCGATAATATCTTTTAATGTATCTGCTGCCTGAACCAGATCTTTATGTTGGGTGTCCAGAAAATGATGTCTCTCTGCCAGTTCTTTGTATTCTTCAATAGCATTTACATTAACATTTCCCAGCTTTCTTATGGAATCTTTCAGTTCTCCAATATCCTTTTGCAGTTTTCCACGTTCTGGAACTTCCTCCATACGATATTCCCCTGCTCTTCCCGGCGTAATCTCATATTCTTCCCATAAATAATGGATCTGCTGTTCTCTCTTTTCTTCCAGTTTCTCTTTTTGAGAGGTAAGACGAAAACATTCTTTATCCATTCGATTCATATGTTCAGCTAATTCTTCTCTTCGTTGGAAAAATGTTTTATGCTGGCTGTTCAATGCATCTTTTTCTTCCAGATAGTGTTTCATCTGTTCTTCGTATTTTTTATGCTGTAAAAATGCAGCTTCTATCGTCTTTTCAATATCCTCTATTTGTTTTTCCTTTTTTCCCATATCCAGATTTCCCTCTGATAGGGATTTTTGGATTTCCTCTTCTTCTTTTCGGAAATCACCTTCTTCTCTCTGAATACGGCTGATATTCTCTTTTTGGAAATTCTGTTTTTGTTCTATCGATGCATATTCCATCTGGATTCGATTGACTTCCTGGGACAGACTCCGTTCTTTTTCCTGATATTCTTCCAAAAGTTTCTGGTTTTTCTCCACCAGATTCTTTTGTTCCGATTCTTTTTCATCAGACCGGTTCATTTCCTCCCTGATGGAAGTGCTGCTTTCCTGAATATCTTTCATCTGGCCTTCAATTTCCTGATTTTCATTTATTTTTATGAGTTTTA
>RCNH01001315.1_pt1 | contig 12804 bp, 8 predicted proteins | sample 2041161 | NCBI WGS metagenome assembly RCNH01 (sample SAMN09708215, study PRJNA481090) | Feces metagenome, whole genome shotgun sequencing project. | biome: feces | host: Leptonychotes weddellii | place: Antarctica: Sion Island | collected 2010-03-01 | reverse complement strand
GATATGCAGGCGGCATTTCGAATGCTTTCCATAGACTATCCCGAGAACTACCTGAAGCAGCTGTTTCAGACGAATCCAAAGCGAATCCTCATGGATCGGCCTATTCACAAAAATCGATAAATTAAAAAACCCAGCCGTTTTCATTTCGGAAACGGCTGGGTTTTTTGTAGCGATCATCTAGTAATATGCATGAAGAAAAGATGGATAGAGCAGCATATATTGGATAAAGAGAACAAAGCCCGGAACGAGAAAATACATGGCCATGGAAATGGAGAAAATTGGAAATCACTAGGCATTACGCGATAATCTTTGCAAATTTAGAGATAATCAGTTCAAAAAATCCAGGATTCATTGACAAAAAAGGGAAGCAGAAGTATACTTAGAAAATATAAGGGAGCAGTATGCCCTGTTATAGCATAAGAATAAATTGATTTTGAGGGAAATTTATATGAAAGTGAAAAAGGATTACATTCTGCGCCAGGTTGCAGACGAATATATTCTGATTCCTGTGGGACAGGCCGCTTTGAATACCAAAGGGCTGATTCGCCTGAGTGAGAGTGGCTATCTGCTTTATGAGCGGATGCAGAAGGAGTGCGACGCAAAGGAACTGGTAGAGCTGCTGCTGTCCGAATATGATGTCAGCGAGGAAGCAGCAACTTCGGATGTGCAGAGTTTTCTGAACCAGATGAAAACCATTGGTATGCTGGAGGAGAATGCACAGTGAAAACGCATAATAAATCGAAAAATGTTAAGATTTTGATTGTAATTCTTTGTGTTGCACTGGTTGCTATGGCAACTGTGGTGTGGGTACAGCACGCGCACATTGATCGACTGAAAGAGGACGGCACTCAGCCAGAGCAGACACTCTCATCGGAAGATGGCAAGCCGGATGACGGATCTGAGCTGACGCTTCCGGAAAATATGGTGGAATTTCCTTTCAGTGCAGAGGATGGAAAGATTGAAATTACCTCTTTGTTCCAGTTTACGGGCTTCAATCCTGACTGTGCAGGAGAAGAGGGATCGAATATTGCCGCTGTTCAGATTCGGAATGTGTCGGCAGAACATCTGACTCATGCGGAGATCACGATGGAGATGAATTCCGGTAAGCAGCTGCGATTCGTTCTGGAAGATCTGGCTCCCGGAATCAGTGCAATGGTGTTTGATGCAGAAAATACCGAGATTGATAGTGCCGATGTTTGTGTGGAAGTAACCTGTGAGAGTAGTTATGAAGCCCAGTCTCCTACGATGGCAGAACAGATCGGGGTGGAGGTTCAGGACTATGTCATCACATTGACCAATCTTACCGGTGAAGATCTGGAAAACCTGATGGTGCATTGCCACTGCATGATGGAGGAGGAGAGTTTTGGAGGACTGACTTATCAGTATCCCGTTGAATGCATTCGTGCAGGGGAGAGCGTTAACGTCGAGGCTGTTGACTGTTTCCTTGGCCCGGCAGCTGTCGCCCGGATTGAAATTCAGAAATAAGAAAGTATTTTCTATTATATTTTTATATTGTTGAGAGCATATGAAACCCTATGTAAAACCTGAGCTCTTTTTTGAGAGCTACGAACTGAGCCAGAATGTGGCTTCTTGCCGCTGGGACATGAACCAAATCGACAGAAACGTCTGCTTTGCCCAGTATGATACTGTTGGGGACAACTCTTTCCACGAGCCCACTCTTAGACTGTTCACAGAGTCGAATCTGAACTGTAATGTACAAGAAGAAGGCTTAAAAGATTCGGGCTATGATTACTGCTATTTTGGCGCCACCAACGAAAACGCGAAACTGTTCAATTCCTGATGCCTGAACACTATCAGTACAATCTGGAAATTGCAGAAATCCCCATCTGTATGCAGACAAATGAGCCGCTTTCCTGGGAAGAAGCTTTTCTGCCGTTTAAATCAGTCGGAAAAAGCCCCCGGTATACTGTGAATTTCAGACGAGTTGACACACTGCCGACTATTCCGGAGCAGATCCTCTGGGAAGGTCATTGCGACCGAATCCACCCGGATGGAGCTGGTGGGTATCTCCGTAGCTTTTTTGACGCACCCAGAAGTACGCAGGCCTATGCCGTCGGTACATACGATTATGCTGGCGGCAAAATTGTCATCGACTATCTGGAGCAAGGCAGAAACTGTGTCAGCGAGATGTCAAACAGCTTTTTTCATCTGGGGATCGAAAGATTGTTGTTACAAGAGCAGAAATTCTGCCTCCATGCGGCCTGTGTACAGACCGATTTAGGGGGGATCCTCTTTTCGGGTCCCTCGGGAATCGGAAAATCCACCCAGGCAGATCTCTGGTGCCAGTTCCGAAACAGCCGGATGATTAATGGAGACCGCCCGATCCTTGGCAGAAAAGAGCAGATATGGACTGCGTGGGGCTCTCCTTACGCGGGGTCATCCCGTTGTTATGTCAATCAAAGCTGTCCCATTTCTGCAATTATCATGCTGGAGCCGTGGGGGCCCTGTCGCATTCGCCGGATTCCTCTTTCTGAGGGGTTCCGTCGGATTTACAACGGGCTTACCATGTACAGTTGGGATGCAGCATTTATGACGGAGGCTTTTGACTTTGCAGTAGCCCTCGCCACAGAGATCCCGGTATACGCTTTCAGCTGTACGCCCGATGAAGCCGCTGTAGATTTCTTGGAAAAAGTATTGAGAAAGGATCTTGGCCTGTGATTGTAAGAACGAAATTGCCGAATGTGCAGATTTCGGAGTTCCTCTACCAGAAAGCCAGCCACCAGCTGATCCCTCTCAGCGGAACCTTTGAACTTTCTCCGGTGTGCAATTTTGCGTGTAAGATGTGTTATGTCCGTAAAACAGCAAAAGAGGTCCGAGAGAGTTCTCGCCCGATTTTGACTTTAAACGACTGGCGCAGAATCGCTCGGGAAGCGAAAGAAGCCGGAATGCTGTTTTTGCTGCTGACCGGCGGTGAGCCTTTTCTGTGGCCGGACTTCTGGACGCTCTATGAAGAGTTGATTGAGATGGGATTTCTGGTCTCCATCAATACCAATGGGTCTCTGATTGACGAAGAGGCGATTGAACGGTTCAAAAAACTTCCCCCAAAGCGCATCAATATCACCCTTTACGGTGCGTCTGATGCAACCTACGAGCGACTTTGCGGTGCAAAAGGGGTGTTTGACCGGGTAGATCGGGCAATTCGTGGGCTCAAAGAGACCGGGATTTGTGTGAAGCTCAACTGCAGCTTGACTCCTGACAACGAGCAGGATCTGGAGCAGATGATTGCTTATGCGGACCGGAATGATCTGGTAATCGATGTCACTTCTTATATGTTCCCACCCATTCGCCGGGACGCCTCTATGGTCGGTATCAACACGAGTCGCTTTACGCCGGAGCAGACTGCTCGATATCGGCTGCTTGTGTACAAGCTCCAGAGTACACCTGAGCAGTACCGAAAGCTACTTGAGGATATCCGTTCCGGCTATATTGATCCTCCGGGGCTGGATGAAGGTTGCGTTGATCCGCTGGACGGCCGAATCCGCTGCCGGGCCGGAAAAGCATCCTTCTGGATTACATGGGATGGTTGGATGACCCCATGTGGACTAATGCCGGATCCGAAGATCGATCTGATGAAAACTGATTTTTTCACCGGATGGCAGCAGTTGACACGGTACTGCAGCGATGTTCAGCTGTCCGGCGTGTGTGGAAAATGTTCGAATGTTAAGGTTTGCCACCCCTGTGCAGCGATGGCAGTGGCGGAAACGGGACATACTTCCGGAATCCCCCGGTACCTGTGTCTTGTAACACGGGAGATGCGTGAGATCGCGGCTAGGGAGCTGGAAACAGAAATTCTTGCCAACGGCGACACTGTCGGCAATTGATATAAAATTTTAGAAGTATATAGACTGAGGAGGTAAAGAATATGAACAAGTTCAAGCGAATGCTGGCGCTGTTTTTGGTTCTCTGCACTGTAATGAGTGTGGCACCGTTCAGCGTTTTCGCTGCAGATGTTGCGGAGGTCCCCACGGAAGAGACCACGGCAGCTTCTGAAGAAACCACAGCTCCCGCGGAACAGACTGAGGCTCCTGTTGAGGAAACCACCGCTCCCACCGAGGAGACTGAGGTTCCTGTGGAGGAAACCACAGCTCCCACGGAGCAGACTGAGACTCCGACGGAGGAGACTGCGGCTCCCACTGAGGAGAAACCCACGGATCCCGCTGACGAGACTGTCCCCGGAGAAGAGGAGATTGCTACCATGGCAATCAAAATGAATCAGAAGCCCAACGATGGCAAAACGACCGACCAGCCCTTTAAGGCAGGAACCGGCGGAAGCCAGAAGTTCCGCATTCCCGGCATTGTGAGCCTGAACAATGGCCGCATTGTGGCAAGCTGCGACGCCCGCTGGGACCACACCGGCGACGGCGCCGGTCTCGATACCATCGTGTCTAGCTCTGCGGATAACGGTGCCAACTGGCACTACACCTTTGCAAACTACCTGGGTGACAATGGCAACACTAAGAATGTGTATTCCACTAGCTTCATTGACCCCGCTATCGCTACCGATGGTACAACGGCCTACATGATTGCTGACCTGTTCCCTGCAGGTATTGCACTGAACACTTCCAAGTATTCTCCCGTGGCCGGTCATAATGGCCTGGACAGCCAGGGCCGTCTGATGCTGCGTGAGAATACACTGAACATTAATAGTGTGGGTTATAATACCCGGGCAGCCAAGGCAAAATATGATTTCTACCTCGAAAATGGTTCCATCTACAACACAAATGGAACGAAGGTTGAGGGCTACACCGTTGATGCATACTTCAATATCACTGGTAAGGGAGTAAATACTAACCTGTTCTGCGCTGATTCTCCCTATCAGCCCTATCCCACCAACTACCTATACCTGACATCTTCTACCGATGGTCAGAACTGGTCCGAACCTCAGCTGCTGAACCTGAAGGAAGCCAACGAGCAGACCTTCCTGGTCGGCCCTGGCAATGGTACCTATGATGCAAATTCCGGCAACCTGATCTTCACTGCCTATGAGCACACCAGCGGCCATGAGCGCGCCTGCCTGATCTGGAGAGGCTCCGATGGAGTCTGGCACCGCACTGCAGATGCTACTGGAAATGAAAGAAGCTCCGAGTCTACTGCCGTTGTACTGGAAAACGGCACTGTGCGCTGTTTCTATCGTGGTGATTCCAACAAGCTGCAGTATACCGACTATGCCTGGAATGGAACGAACTATGTGCCCAGCAAGATGGAGCAGACTTTTGATGTAACAAGAACGATTAATAACCAGATGTCTGCCATCAAGTACTCCAAGACGATCAAGGGCGAGGAAGTTCTTCTGGTTTCCACTGCGGCTACTTCGGATAAAAGCCGTTATGATGGCCATATCTATGCTTTCACGGTTAACGCTGACAACTCCATGAAGCTTCTGTCTTCCTATGATGTCGTGAAAGGTAGTAGTGACTCCTATTCCTACTCCTGCCTGACGGAACTGGGCAACGGAGACATTGGTCTGCTGTACGAAAACAGCGGTGGCTCCATTCTATATGAGAAGATTTCCATTGCTAAGATCACGAATAACGCAGTCTTCGACACAGAAACTCCCGATCCTATTGTCCCGGAGCCTCCCGTTGAGACTGACCAGACCGTAACAGACCCGGATACTGATATTACTGTAACTGCTCCCGGTCTGATCGCAGTTTCGGTTACGAAGTCTGAGACATCTACTCCTGCTGAGGGCTATACCGCTTCTGTGACCTATGAGATCACGCTGAATGGCGGCACCTACACCGGCAAAGCAACCGTGAAGATTCCTGTTGATGCTGTTTTTGCAGACTGCACGGAGTTCATCGGCCATGTGGATCAGGATTCCTTTGAGGTTCCTGCACCTGTTGACGGTTACTTTACTGTTGATGTTCCCCACTTCTCCGCTGTGACCATCTCCGGCAAAGCTGCTGGTACTTCCTCTGGTACTTCCGATGTCACACTGACTGTAGGTCAGGCCGACACCAGAATGCAGAATGATCTGCCGAAAAAGTTGACTGCCGCAGATATCACCAACAATGGCACCGGTATTGTGGATGTAACCATCAAAGCCACACCGAAAACAACGGGCGCTACCACGGAATATACCCTGGGCAGTAAGACTACTTCCATTAATAGCGGCGAACAATATGTCATTGCTTTCGGCACTAATATGCTGGTAAGCAATGGTGCAGGTCAGTTCGCCAATGGCCAGGCCCCTGCATCGGGGGCCAAGGTGGATGCCAATGCTCTGTGGACGATTTCCCAAAGCGGTAATGGCTATACCATTTCTCAGAATATTGGTGGAACCATCTATTATCTTGCAAATAGCCAGAAACAAACAGGAAATCCCTTTACCGGCTATCAGTATAGCTATACACTTGTGCTCTCCCGGAAGGAATCTATCTGGACGTTCGATAATCAGACCAGTTCCTTCTATCAACATCTTCAGACTTCTAAGCAGGGCTTGTTCAGCGGCTCTGATGCTTTTGACAACTACTATCTGACTCCCGCTAGCAACTGGTCTCTCAACAAAAATACCGCAACTGTGGATCTGTACAATGTGACAGAAACGCCCATTGACGGCACAACCACCTATGACCACACCATTACCTTCACCGGTAAGAGTGCTGGCAAGACCACTGTGACTGTTGGCAATACGCAGTACAATATTACGGTTACCAACAAGAAGGTTGCTGTGAATCTGCCGGTGAATGGACAGGCAACCTTTACCAACAATGGTGAAGTTACCAAAGAACCGAATACTGGCATCGCAACCTATGCTCAGACCGGAGATCAGCTGACCATTACCGGTGTAGCATTTGGTAAGACTGAAATGACAGTTGGTACTACGGATTATATCATCACTGTTGAGAATAAGCTGACCATCGAAAATACCCCCTTCCTCGCTAATTCTGGTGCTGGTAAGAGTTATAAGAATGATGCCGGTGAGACAGTAACCGGTAAGGTTACCAAACTGACAACCTCGGCCCGTCTTAGCTACCAGCTACAACTTGACCCCAGTGTTGTTAAAGGGCAGAAGGTTGAATGGACTGTGGATAATCCCGCCGTTGCAATTGTTGCGCAAGATGGTACGGTCACGGGCGTCGCTCCCGGTGAAACTCGAGTGAATGCAACCGTTGGCGGTGTGACCTACAGCATCCCCGTAGTTATCAAGGACTTTGCAAAACAAGATCCTCAGAATCCCAAGCAAACGAAAATTTACGACTTCTATACCGCAGAAATCACGAATACCACCGTTTGGTATGTATGGAACTGTGGCCGTACAGACCCTGACCCAAAATTCCATGAACTGCAGGAAGGCGAAGCAATCTATGTCGCGTTTGATGATACTGCTGACAGCGCTTGTAACTTCTTTGCAAAACCCGATCAAAAGCACGCTTTGACACAGATGGCAGCCCCCGGCTCTCAGGGACACTACTTTAAAATTCATGACGACCAGAACAAGATCGATATGAGTGCGGATGGATTTGTAAAAAATCCTGCAGCTGTCGGTTATCATGAGACTCAGATGTGGGATGAGAAGACGGTCACTGCGAATGTCCAGAACGCAATTAATCGGGGCTGTGACGGCGGTATGGGCTTTACCCGACCCGGTGATGGAAAACTTAATCAGAATCCCAATGACTGCAACTTTGTACTGAGCTTCCATTCTGATCCGCTGCTCGATGTCGCAAAGACCGTTCGTGGTGTTTTGGATAAGGATAACCAATGGCATGAATATACCGAAGGTATGACTGCCAATATTGGTGACGTTGTCTACTACCAGATCGTAGTCACAAAGTATGCATCGAAATTCGATGTTAACTATACCAATGTGAACATTAAAGATATCATGGATCAGGGTAAGAGAGTCATCCTGTTGAAGAACGATCGTCCCGGTGCAGAGGGTACGGTGCTTTCTAATCCTTATTATCTCACCAAAGAAATTCAGGCCGATCAATTGGCCGAAGGCACACATACTTACTATGCAAAGCATCAGATCACAGAAGACGACTTGGATCAGACGCTGGTCAACCATGTAACATTAAGTTACGCTTATAAATCCGGCTACAGTTCCGGTCAGCTTTCCGGCAGTGCAGAGGCTGCGGCAACCATCACCGCTACCTCCTTTAAGCCGAAGGACATCGTGATCGACTTTGGCCTGCCTGTGACGGTTCACTATGACGAGTGGGGTCACAATGTTCAGCTGCAGCCTACTGGCAGTGCAAAATACGGCGATGTTAAGGTTACAGCTGCTCAAGCCGGTGGCTGGGATGTAACTTACACCCCCACGACGGTTCTCAAGGGTATGGATACCGTTACTCTGACTGCTGTGGATCCTGCTACCAAGGCTACTGCGGAATATAAGTTTAATGTCTACCCCGCAACCACTGTTTACTACGAAGAAGGCTTTGCTGAGCCGACCACCGGCTTTACCGGCGGTGAAAAGGGTACTGCAATGCAGCAAACCCAGCTGGCTGGCGAGACAGGCAAGAATGTCTTCGGTTATGATGCTGCCTATCAGAACGAAACCGGCATGTCCAACGGCACACAGGCAACCAGTTCCACCTTGAACGATCTTGCAACCTTTGTCTTCACCGGTACCGGTGTTGACCTCTATGCAAACTGTGATTCCAATACCGGTGTCATGCTTGTCATGATCAAAAATAAAGAGACTGGCAAGCTTGTCAAGTTCTATCAGGTCGATACTCGCGTGAATCCTGGTAATACCGGTGCCACGAACCAGCAGCAGGGTGACGCATATAACCTGCCTGTCGTTGCAGTGCATTCTCTGCCTCATGGTACCTATGAGGTTTTGATCCGTCACGTTGCCAGAAGTGCAGAGAATCCCGGCGGCGCCATCCATCTGGATGGCTACCGTGTGTACGATACCCTGAATGATTTGAACAACGCTGCATATCCCGATTCGGAGAAGAACCCCAAGTATCTCGAACTGCGTGATCAGGTGCTGGCGGCTGTGGGTGTTACCGACCAGACCGAAAGCATCTACAATAAGGCTAATGGGATCATCGATCAGGTTTACAATTCCACCGGCGTTTCCAACAGCGTGGTGATCATAGGCAAGAACGATGTCTACAACGACGCCAATATGAAGGACCTTCTGGACAACGGCCCCAAGAACGAGCTGTTCCTGTACCCCGGTCAGGTCATTACTTTCACGCTGAAACAAGCAGCTCAGATCGGTTTGAAGGCGATCAATGGTGAGGTTACCTACACCTTGAATAGCGAGCAGAAGACCATTACCACTGCTACTGATATGTTCTACCATGATCTGAACGGTGAAGTTACCATCCAGAACACATCAGGTAAGAATATCCTCTCTATCACCCTGCTGAAATACTTTGGCTCTCCTGCTACAGTCTTCGGCGAGATCACGCAGGATCAGATGGTTTACGCACTGCGTACCTTGGGTTATGAGGAGCCGATTGTCCATGAGGATGCTTCTCTGAAGGTTTCTCTGGTGGACAACACTGGCGCAGAAGTGGCTTCCACAGTCCTTACAGCCAATGGCAATGCAGGCGAAGTTAACACCTTTACTGCAGAGCAGATTCTGGCAGCAGCCAGAGAGCAGATGCCTGAGAAATACGCATTTGTAAATGAGCAAAGCGTACAGGGGGCAGATGTCGCCTTTGGCGAAGAGGGAACTGTCACCATTCAGGTCGGCAAGACCGCAACCCTCAATGTTACCTATGTCAAGCGGGAACTGAAGCGTGTGGGCTTCTTCCGCCTGAAGCTGGTTGAAACCGTTGTTGAGACCAAGAGCATTGTTGGGGTTCAAACCAACACAGCCCGCTATTACAGAGTTTCTGGAAAGCAGATTCGTGATGCGGCTCCCGACGGTACCTTCGTTCTTGCCGGAGCAACTTCCAAGAGAGTTCCTTTCGGTTCCGAAGCAAATGTTAAGGTAATTGTCAAGTAAAATTATCCAATCAAAAACTCCCCTCGGCCAATCGGCTGAGGGGAGTTTTTTGAAGTGCATTGTTCGTCCTAGCGATGATGCCGGAGACGACGGAGCTTATGAATCAGTCGGGGGTATTCTGCGGCAATCAGGACGCCGAGAAAAGCGCCAAGGGTATTGTGAAGAATGTCGTCCAGCTCTCCGAGACCGAGCCGTAACGAATCTGGGCATATTCGATGCTGCAGCTGAGGCAGCAGAAACAGCATGTAATCAGAAGGATCTTCCGTCCGGGAGAATTCCAACGGCTGAGGAGCAGGGCAGCACACATGCCCAGCGGGAAAAACAGCAGGACATTCATCAAATTGCTGCGCAGCAGTTCCGGGTTGCCGCCCTGAAGCACCTGAAGGTAGGAGTGAAAGGGGATGAAGACCGGGGCCTGAAACTGTCCGGGCGCGCGGGACAGAATGGTCTGATACACAACAACAAAGACTCCGCCGAGCAGTACGATCGCAAGCCCCGCGTTCCACCACCATCGACGGCGAAGGCGGTGATGCAGAATCAGCAACAGGACTGTGACTAAAACAGTCAGAAGCATCATCTGGGAGATGGGCATGCAGTAAACCCAGAGAAACAGATTTTGTATGAACATAGAACTTCCCCTTATTTGAGAGCGCTGTAAGATGGCAGGTGCGGAAAACACAGTCAGAAATCTGATCTGGCACTAGGATAGCATAGCTGAACCGGGATGTCAAAAATGGACGGGATTTGGGTAGAGTTGAAAATGGCAAAAAAGTGGAGGCTAAAATATAAAAGTGCACAAATGAGTGAATTAAGAGGCAGTAAAGAACAGGAAGAAAATGGAACTTCCAAAGCGGATATAGTCCAAAAACGAATGGGAAATTGTATAAAAGCGCTATTTTAAAAGAAAGCTGCGGATGAAATTGACAGCCCTGAAACATTGTGATATTATTGTAAAAGTCTTCGAATTTGTTCGAAAATATGCGATTGACGCATATGTGCAGCTATAAGCTGGTTGAAAAAGTAGGGACCCAATGATTCCCTGAACGGTGCAGTAATTTATATGTGGATTTGGTTGGGAAGAGGAGATTGGTTGTGTATAAACATTATATCAAACGTATTGTATCTGTCATTTTAGCGGTACTTGCTTTGATCGGTTTAGGATGGCTGATGGTGATTCTAAGTATCGCAATCAAGCTGGATTCTCCAGGTCCGGTGCTGTTCAAGCAGAAACGGGTTGGCCTACACAAAAAGTATTTTAATATTCTGAAATTCCGCACCATGAGAATCGATACTCCGAAAGACGTCCCGACACATCTGCTGGAGGATCCCGAGCAGTACATTACCCGTGTCGGCAAATTCCTGCGTAAGACCAGCCTGGACGAGCTGCCCCAGCTTTTTAACATTTTAGTTGGCGACATGGCGATCATCGGACCAAGACCGGCACTCTGGAATCAGTTCGATCTGATTGAGGAGCGGGATAAGTACGGTGCCAACGATGTGCGTCCCGGTCTTTCCGGCTGGGCTCAGATCAATGGACGGGATTCTCTGGAAATTCCCGACAAGGCCAGATATGACGGTGAGTATGTGGAAAAAATGTCCATTGGATTTGATCTCAAGTGCCTGCTGGGAACCGTAACGGTTGTGCTGAGCAACAGCGGCGTGATTGAGGGTGGCACCGGTACCCTGGCAAAGCGGGCAGACGAAGAGCAGACGACAGTCTCTGAACACTGAAATGATGCGTGCGATCCCCATTTACCGGGACGGTAGCAATTACCGGGACTGGGAAATGGGGATTTTTTATCCGTAGAAACACGGTATGAATGGAGAAATTGTGAAATGGATGAAATTGACAGCCAACAACAGAAAAAGCGGGTTCTGATTTTGACGAACCATTCTTATATGCTCTATCGGTTCCGCAGGGAGCTGATTGAGAAGCTGATGAAAACCTGCGATGTGTCTCTGAGAATGCCCTACCGTGGCCACGAAGAGGACTTTATTGCAATGGGCCTTGACTGCCAGGAGACAGATTTTGAACGCCGTGGCATGAATCCCGTAAAGGATATCCGACTGTTTCAGACCTACCGGAATATTCTGAAGCAGGTCAAGCCGGACATGGTCATTACTTATTCCATTAAACCCAATGTCTATGGTGGAATGGCCTGCGCACTGGCGGGAATTCCCTACTGCGTCAATGTCCAGGGCTTGGGCACTGCATTCCAGAAGCCTGGGATCTGCCAGATGGTGACGGTCATGTACCGCATGGCTGTTCAGAAGGCGAAGGTGGTCTTTTTTGAGAATGAGGGAAATGCCCAGACCTTTTTAGAGCGCCATATTCTGAAGCCGGAAAAAATCCGGGTTTTGTCCGGTGCCGGTATTAATTTGGAGGAGTATCCGCTGGTCCCTTATCCGGACAATGATCGGTTCCATTTCCTGTATCTGGGCCGGATTATGAAGGAAAAAGGCGTCAAAGAGCTTGGAACGGCAATGAGAAGACTGCACAACAAGCTCGGAAATCGTGTGGTTCTGGATGTGGTTGGCTTCTGTGAAGAGGACATGAGAGAATGGATCGAGGAAATGGTTGCGGCAGGCAGCATGATTTTCCACGATTTTCAGTCAAACCCCAATCCCTATTACGAGCAGACGGACTGCGTGGTGCTGCCGAGCTATCATGAAGGTATGAGCAATGTGCTGCTGGAAGCCGCAGCCACCGGACGTCCTGTGATTACCAGCGATATTCATGGCTGCCAGGAGGCGGTGGACCCGGGAAAAACGGGCCTGCTTTGTCAGGTCGGAGATGCCGACAGCCTCTACGAGCAGATGCTGCATATGACGGAGCTTTCCCGGAAAGAACGGGAGCGGATGGG
>RCNH01000835.1_pt1 | contig 12807 bp, 12 predicted proteins | sample 2041161 | NCBI WGS metagenome assembly RCNH01 (sample SAMN09708215, study PRJNA481090) | Feces metagenome, whole genome shotgun sequencing project. | biome: feces | host: Leptonychotes weddellii | place: Antarctica: Sion Island | collected 2010-03-01 | reverse complement strand
ATTGCCAAGCAGGATCTGACCAAGATGATTAAGTATATGGCAGGCAAGCTGACTCAGGAGGGCGTTGAGGTTCGTCTGAACACCACCGTCACCGAGGAAATGCTGAAGGGTGAATTCAAGGACTATGAGGTTATCGCCGGCACCGGCGCATCCCCTGTGGTCATCAGACCCTTTACCTGCTTCAAGCAGTGGATGACTGCTGACGACATTCTGGCGGGCCGTTCCTTCCCCGGCAGAAAGGTTGTCATCATCGGCGGCGGCGCAGTTGGCTGCGAAACCGCTGACTATCTGGCACCCCTGGTCAACGACCTGTTCCCCAGAAACAGAGAGATCATCGTCCTGGAGATGCTTCCCGGCCTGATGCTCAACGAGACCGGCCCGGGCCGCAGCCTCCTGGTTCAGAGACTGATGAAGAAGGGCGTGCAGATGTACTCCAGCGCCAAGGTTGAGCGTGTGGAGGAGGACAAGATCTACTACAGCTGGAAGGGTCAGGAATACTGCATCGACGATGCAGACACCCTGGTATTTGCTACCGGCTACCGCCCCGATCCTCAGATGGAGGAGATGCTGAAGGCCAGCGGCGTCAGCTATCATCTGGTTGGCGATGCTGCAAAGCTGGGCAACATCAAGGATGCTGTTTCCTGCGGCTATCAGCTGGCAAAGGATCTGTAAAAAGAAAATCCCTTACTTAAATAAGTAATCCCAAACAGCAATTCCCAAAAACCCGGGCAGAGCCATGCGCTCTGCCCGGGTTTCTGCGTACCGTGGAGTTATCGCAGGAAGTTTCCGGAAAAGGTTTCTCTGAAAACAACCGGGGAGAAAAAAGACCTCCTATCATGGGCAGATGCACTTCTATTATGGAAGAATGTACAAAAATGCACAATTGATTTCGGTCGTAATGTGGAAAAACTGTAACTAATGCAAAAACACGTTGACAAGTGAAAAGAAGAGAGTTAGACTCTAATTACAGGATGTACATACGTGTGGATAAAACAAGTTAAATGAATGGGGCAATGAGAAAAGGTGAATTCTGTATTGCCTCCATAATTTTTTAAATGGTATACACACGGGTGTACACGCAGAATCAGACGGAGAAAAACAATTTGGGAGGATAAAAAATGAAAAAACTTGTAGCAATGCTTTTGGCAGTGACAATGTGTCTGGGCCTGCTGGCAGGATGCGGAAGCAGCAAGACCACCAAAAGTGACGATGACGGCATCAAGTACCATCTGACTGTCTCCGGCATCGGCGGCAGCCTGAACCACCTGCCGATTTACATTGCCCAGCAGAAGGGCTGGTTTAAGGATGCAGGTCTGGAGATCGAGGAAGTCCTGTTTACCAACGGCCCCGTACAGATGGAAAGTCTGGCTGCTGACGGCTGGGATATCGGCTGTACTGGTATCGGCGGCGTATTTGCGGGTGTCCTGGGCTATGATGCAGTGGTACTGGGAGCCAGTAACACCGATGACGGTACTCAGTATATCTTTGCAAGAAATGATTCCGATATTGTTGGGGCAGGTACCGGCAGCAACAGTCTCAACGGAGATATCTATGGCAGCGCAGAAGCCTGGAAGGGAAAGTCGGTACTGTGCAATACCGGCAGCGTTCTTCAGTACGTTCTGATTAAGGTCCTGAACGGCTTTGGCCTTTCTGCAGACGATGTTAAGTATATTGCTACCGATGCAGCTACCGCATACAGCGCATTCCTGGCAGGCCAGGGTGATGCAGTTGTACTGACCGGTTCCGGCGGTACATTCAATATGCTGGCCAACTCCGACGAGTATACTGCAGTTGCCAGCGGTCCTCAGGCTAGTTCCGGTCTGATGTGCCATTTTGTTGCCAACAAGAATAGTTATGCAGATCCTGAAAAGTACGAGGCAATGAAGGTCTTCATGAAGGTTTATTTTGAAACCATGGACTGGATGAAGGACAACGTGGATGAAGTTGTGCAGTTCAGCGTGGATCAGAATGACGAGAACGGCAGCAGCCTGGAAGCAGATGTGGCAAGAAAGTATGTCAGTGCTGACAGATACTTTACTCTGCAGGAAGCCTGCGACATGATGAACAACAAGGCAGAAGGATCTGAAAACAGCGAGATGGATGAGGCAATGCTGGGTGTCCTGAATTTCTTTATTGACTTTGGAAACTACAAGGAAGGCGACGACCAGCGTTTCCTGGGGCATACCGATCCCAAGCTGCTTAACGAAGTGCTGGCTGAGATGGGCAAGTAAGAATAATCGATCTGCCAGAGCTTATCAGCGGACAGAATAAAGATTCGCTGATATCTGCTCTGGCAGTTTTTTACCCACAATACTGTTATACTCGGTGTTTTTCGATGAAAAGTAGTGTATAAGGAGTGAATTACATGGCGACTGATAAGACCGACCTGCAGGCGAAACTGGTGGAATGGAATCAGAAACAGAAGAAGAATTCCGTCCAATTCATACTGTGGAGTGCGGCTGGTATACTGTGCTTCCTGCTGATCTGGCAGCTGGCTGGCACAATGGGACTGGTGGACACAAAGATGCTTCCGCCTCCTACAAAAATCTTTGAGACGATCATGGTGAAGTTCGGGGAAAAGGCTCCTGACGGAAATATCCTGATTGTCAATATCGTTGCAAGTCTTCAGGTTGCGCTTTCCGGATTTTTTACCGCCATCGTCATTGGCGTTCCTCTGGGACTGTTTATGGGTTGGTGGACGGAAGCAGATCGTTTTATCCGTCCTATCTTTGAACTGGTTCGTCCGGTTCCTCCCATTGCATGGATTCCTCTGGTTGTGGTATGGATGGGCATAGGACTGAAGGCAAAGGCTCTGATTATTTTCTTTACAGCCTTTGTCCCCTGTGTCATCAATTCCTACACCGGAATTAAGCTGACCAATGAGACACTCATCAATGTTTCCAAGACCTTTGGCGCATCTAATTTCGAAATCTTCTGGAAAGTGGGCGTTCCTTCTTCTTTGCCCATGGTATTTGCAGGAATCCGTGTGGCTCTGGGCAATTCCTGGTCCACTCTGGTTGCAGCGGAAATGCTGGCTGCCAGTGCCGGACTGGGCTATATGATTCAGGTGGGCCGCACGGTAGCACGTCCTGATATTGTGATTGCCGGTATGGTGGTTATCGGAGCAATTGGCGCAATTCTGAGTGCAGTTCTCTCCAGATGCGAAAAATACTTCCTGCGCTGGAAAGTAAATCGGTAAGGAGGGAAACAGCGTGAATAATCTGAATAAAAACAGTACCCTTTATAAAGTCCTTTACTGGGGCCTGCCGGTATTGGCAATTGCCCTGATTATTGCAGGATGGGTTTCCTTCAGCTCAGTACATCCGGAGCTGATGCCGGGACCGCAGGAGGTGTGGGCACGTTTCGTGAAAACCATCGAAAAGCCTATTGCAAAGACCACTTTGCTGGGACACGCCTGGGCTTCTCTGCGGCGCGTGCTGCTGGCTCTGCTGATTGCATGGAGCTTTGGTATTTCCTTTGGTATCCTCATCGGCTGGAATCGGAAAGCACGGGCATTCTTCGGAAGTATTTTCGAGGTCATCCGTCCCATTCCTCCGATTGCGTGGATTCCCATTGTGATTATGTGGTTTGGCATCGGTGAGTTCCCCAAGATTCTGCTGGTGTTCATCGGTACTTTTGTTCCCCTGGTTATCAACACTTCTACCGGCATTGAAATGGTAGATAAGATCAATATTGATGTCGGCAGAGTATTCGGAGGAAATAATCGGCAGATTCTTGCAGATATTGTGATTCCTACAGCATTGCCCTCTATTTTTGCGGGTATCCGCACCTCAGTAAGTTCCGGATGGACGACGGTTCTGGCCGCCGAGATGCTGGGTGCTCAAAAGGGCCTGGGTGCTCTGGTTACAAGAGGCTGGCAGGGAAGTGATATGGCACTGGTTCTGGTAGCTGTTATCACCATTGCCATTATCGGAGCACTGCTTTCCGCTGTGCTTGTCAAGTTAGAAAAGGTGGTGTGCCCATGGAACAACAAAAAGTGATGAAGAAGATGGAGATTCAGAATATCTCCAAGACTTTCTTCTCTAAGAATGGTTATTTTACCGCAGTTGAAGATGTGAGCTTTGATGTTCACGACGGCGAATTCCTGGTAGTCCTGGGTCCCGGACGGTGCGGTAAGTCTGTGATTCTCAATATGATTGCCGGCCTGGAAGAGCCTACCGAAGGAAAAATAATCTATGACGGAAAGGAATGGAAGGGGACAAACCCCGATATTTCCATGGTCTTCCAGAAGACCGCACTGATGCCTTTTAAGACCGTTATGGAAAATGTGGAGCTGGGCATGAAGTTCCGGGGGGTCAAAAAGTCAGAACGGCGAAAAGTTGCCCAGAAGTATATTGATCTTGTTGGTCTGCAGGGATTTGAAAATTCCTACCCCAGTCAGTTGTCCGGTGGTATGAAGCAGCGTGTAGGCATTGCCCGGGCGTATGCCAACAGCCCCAAGGTGCTGATTATGGACGAACCCTTCGGTGCTCTGGATGCTCAGACCAGATATTCCATGCAGGAAGAGATTTTGAGAATCTGGGAGAAAGAACGGCGTACTGTTATTTTTGTTACCAATAATATTGAGGAAGCCTGTTACCTGGCAGACCGGATTGTTCTTCTGAGCGATTGTCCTGCAAAGGTCAAAGAGGTCTATCCCATTGATCTGCCCCGTCCCAGGGATATGGTGAGCCGGGAATTTTTGAATCTGCGAACCAGAATCTCGGACAACACCGATCTGGCAATTTAAGGGGGAGGAGAGCTGCTATGTCTGCAAATGAAGAAAATCGCCCGGTAAAAGTTGAGGTCAAGAATCTGACCAAGCGCTTCGGAGATCTGCTTGTGCTGGATAATATGAATTTCAACATCCGGAAAAATGAATTTGTCTGTGTGGTAGGCCCTACCGGATGCGGAAAGACGACATTTCTTAACTGCCTTACCCGGATTCATATGCCCAGTGAAGGTGACCTGTACATTGATGGTGAACCTGCTGACCCCAGAAAGCATAACATTTCCTTTGTCTTTCAGGAGCCAAGTGCGCTGCCGTGGTTGACAGTGGAAGAAAATATAGCCTATGGTCTCAAGATTAAGAGGCTTCCCAAGGAGGAAATTGACCGACGGGTAAATCAGATCCTTGAGCTGATGGGTCTGCAGGAATTCCGGAAATCCTATCCCGGAGAACTGTCCGTCAGTGCGGAGCAGCGTATTATCATCGGCAGATCTTTTGCAATGCAGCCGGATCTGCTGCTTATGGATGAGCCTTACGGCCAGATGGACGTTAAGATGCGGTTCTATCTGGAGGATGAGGTCATCCGCCTGTGGAAGGAACTGGGAAGCACTGTGGTGTTTATTACCCACAATGTGGAAGAAGCGGTGTATCTGGCTGAACGTGTGCTGATTCTCAGCAACAAGCCGGCCAATATCAAGGAAGAGGTTGTGATTGATCTGCCCCGTCCCCGAGATATTACTGATCCCAAATTTATCGAGTACAGAAATTACATTACAGATAAGATCAAATGGTGGTGACAGGGAGGCAAAGGCCATGACCGGAAATCGCTTGGCGGGAAAGGTGGCACTGGTGACCGGTGCGGCCCGGGGCATTGGATTCGGAATAGCTGAAAAGTTTGTTCAGGAAGGTGCTTCTGTGGTGATTGCCGATGTGCTGGTTGAGGAAGGCAGGGCTGCCGCTGAAAAGCTGGGTGCTCAGGCAAGTTTCTACCAGATCGATCTGCGCAGCCGACAGGCTATTTTCAGCATGGCTGATACCATCCATGAAAAATATGGTCATATTGATGTGCTGGTAAACTGTGCGGGCATTGCCCGCCCCTGTCCTACGCTGAAGCTCACTGAGGAAATGCTGGATGAGGTGATCGATATCAATATGAAGGCACCTCTGTTCTGCTGTCAGGCAGTGGGAAAGCATATGCGCAGAGACGGCGGCGGAAGCATCATCAATATTTCTTCTGGCAATACCAGAATGATTAATGTGGGCCGGGTTCCCTACGGTATTACAAAGGGGGCGGTCAATCTGCTTACTATGCAGCTGGGAGCAGAATGGGCCATGTATAACATCAAGGTAAATGCCATTGCACCGGGATGGATTCGCACGGAAATGGTGGAACGTCCCCTGCGGACAGGCATCCTGGATGAAAAGAAAATTATGTCTGTATCACCCATTGGACGGTTCGGAAAGGTGTCAGAAGTGGCATCTCTTGCCTGCTTCCTTGCCAGCGAGGAGTCTGACTATATTGTTGGCCAGATAATCTTTGCAGATGGAGGCTGGAACACCGGAATAATGCCGGATGGGCTTGAATATATCCGTGAAAATGATAAAATGGAGGAGTAGTTATGAGAATTTTATGTCAGCCGGAACCGGGAAAACTGGAACTGAAGGACTTTCCTGTTCCTCAGCGTCACGAGGACACAGCCATCATCAAGATGGAAATGTGCGGAATCTGCGGCTCTGATGTAACCGCATACCGTGGAACCAATCCCACGATGCGATATCCGATTAACGGCCTGGGACATGAAGGCGTAGGCGTAATTACCGAGATTGCCCCGGATAATGCTAAAGGACTGAAGGTAGGGGACAGAGTTGCCCTGGAGCCCTATGTACCCTGCCGCAAGTGCCATATGTGTGCAGTGGGCCGCTATAATAACTGTGCTGATATCCGTGTGTGCGGCGTGCACAAGGATGGCATGATGGCTGAGTATTTCGAGCACCCTGTCCAGCTGCTTTATAAGCTGCCGGAAAATCTGTCCTGGAAGCATGCTGCTCTTGTGGAGCCTCTTACCATCGGCCTGCATGCAGCAACCCGGGCAAGAGTCAGTGCTGGAGAGCACGTGGTTGTGTTTGGTGCTGGCATTATCGGTCTGTTAGCCGCATTTGCCTGTATCAACTACGGTGCCACACCTATTCTGGTGGATGTGCTTCAGAAACGGCTGGACTACGCCAAAGAGCTGGGCGTACCCTATGTTTTTAATTCTAAAAACGGCGATGTAGAGACTTTCCTGCGGGAGGTTACCAACGGAAAGCTGCCCGAAGCCATGATTGACTGCACCGGAGCACCTCCTGTGATTGAGCATATGCACGATTATGTATGCCATGGCGGACGAATTGCTCTGGTGGGCTGGCCTCATGCACCGGTTCCCATCAATACAGTTCGTTGTATGCAGAAGGAGCTGGATATCTGCCCTTCCCGTAACTCCAACGGAAAATTCCCCGAAGCACTGCGCTTAATCAGTGAAAATAAAGTTCCCACCGATGCCATCATTACCAAGCTGATCGGCCTGGAAGATGTGGAACAGACCATTCAGGACATGATTAAAAATCCTTCTGACTATATGAAGGTGATTGTGAAGATCTGAGAATGCAGTAAAACGAGGGAAAGATATCATGTTGACTACAACACGAAAGATGCTTGCAGATGCCTATGAAGGGCATTATGCAATCCCTGCGATCAACACCCAGGGCGGTACCTATGATATTATCCGTGCCTGCTGCATGGCGGCACAGGAGCTGCATTCTCCTATGATCCTGGCTCACTATGTCAGTACCGGTGCTTATTCCGGTCACGACTGGTTTTATGAAACCGCAAAGTGGATGGCCAATCAGGTGGATGTTCCCGTTGCCATCCATCTGGACCACGGAGGAAGCTTTGAGTGCTGCATGGAGATGCTGAAGCTCGGTTTTACCTCCGTCATGTTTGACGGTTCCATGCTGCCGGTAGAGGAAAATGCGGCTGCAACCAGAGAAGTTTCCAGGGTCTGCAAATGCTTTGACGTACCGCTTGAGACGGAAATCGGAGAACTGGCCCGTCTGGATGATGCCGGTAATATTTCGGGTGCTTCCAATATTGCCGACCCTGAAACAGTGAAGAAATACCTTTCTCTGTGCCAGCCTGATTCTCTGGCTGTGGGCATTGGTAATGCGCACGGCTTTTATAAGGGGCCGGTGGACATTCATGTAGAGGTGCTGGAGCAGTGCCGCTCCTTTACAGACATTCCTTTCGTGCTCCATGGTTGCACCGGCATGGATGAGACCCTGATTCACAGAGCTGTGGATGCCGGCGTGGCCAAAATCAATTTCGGTACACAGATCCGCACGCAGTATGTATCCTATCTGAAAGAAGGCCTGGAGCAGGGAAAAGACGGAGGACATGCCTGGAAGCTGTCTCAGTATGCGGAACAGCGGCTGCGGGAGGATATAAAGAACATTATCCGACTGGCAGGCAGTGAGGGAAAGGCTTAAATGCCGCCAATGTAGAATTAGGAGGAAAAACGTGTTTGTTTCAGCACAGGAAATGATAAAGAAAGCTGCAAACGGCGGTTATGCTGTGGGGCAGTTCAATATTGATAATCTGGAGTGGACAAAAGCCATTTTGCTGACCGCTCAGGAGCAGAATAGTCCTGTTATTCTGGGTGTCGGTCCCAGAGCCGCTGTGTTTATGGGCGGCTACCGAACTGTTGCCCGGATGGCAGCGGGACTGATGGAAGACCTGGAAATTACGGTTCCTGTGGCTCTTCATCTGGATCACGGAAATTTTGAAGCAGCGAAGGCCTGCATCAAAGCAGGATTTTCTTCTGTAATGTACGACGGAAGCAAGGATGCTTTTGATGTCAATGTGGAAAATACGAAAAACCTTGCCTTTGTGTGCAGTATGTACGGTATTTCCCTGGAGGCGGAAGTCGGTGCAATCGGCGGTGCCGAAGAGGGAATTGTAGCTGAGGGTGAGTTCGCAGATCCGGAGCAGTGCCGGATCATATCACAGCTGGGCATTACGATGCTGGCGGCAGGAATTGGCAATATTCACGGCCAGTATCCTGAAAACTGGCCAGGATTGAGCTTTGATACGCTGGAACAGATCAGAAAAGCTGTGGGAAAGGAAATCCCTCTGGTGCTTCACGGCGGCACGGGAATTCCGGACGACCAGGTCAGAAAGGCAATTTCTATGGGAGTTGCCAAGGTCAATGTCAATACGGAGTGTATGCTGGCATTCCAGAAAGCACTTCACGACTATATTATGGCTGGCAAGGACGTAAAGGGCTTCACGCCCTTTGAAATGTTCGCTCCCGGCCTGGAAGCTATCCGGCAGACCGTTCGTGAAAAAATGGAGCTGTTCGGAAGCGTGGGCATGGCATAAAGAGAAGCCAGTCTGCCTTTGCATTGAGGGGTGTTCAGTCAAAATGTTTGTTCAATAAACAGACAGGAGGAGGGGCCGAAGCATGAATAACATGAAAAAGTCCGGAAGGTGCGTGACAAGAGCGGATGTAGCTGAGAAGGCAAATGTCAGCGAGACAATTGTGTCTTATGTTGTAAACAATAATCGTTATGTAGACAAAGAAAAGCGCGAGCGTGTCATGCAGGCGATTAAGGATCTCAACTACCAGCCCAATAACATTGCACGTGCGCTCAAGGGAAAACGGAGCAACCATATTCTGTTTATCGTGGATAATCCGGCAAATGAACGGCTCAGTGTACTGATGGGACAGATGGACAGATATGCCTATGAAGAGGGAACACTGGTCAGTCTGTGTTCTGCTCGGAATGACCCAGCCTTTGTGCAGCTGATACTCAGCCGCCGGTTTGACGGAATTGTCATCAGCTCCATGAGTATGCGGGATGAATATATTCAGCAGTTTGTGGATGCCGGTGTGCCAACCGTACTGTTTCTCACACGTGAATACAGAGGGGTAACCGGTGCGGCCACAATTGGAACGGGGCTGTACCATGGTGCCAAGAATGCAGTGGAGTATTTTTACCGGCAGGGAAGAAGAAACATTGTGTATATTGACCGAGCTTCCCAGCGAAAGCATTTTGCAACGCTGGAGGAAGACAACCGACTGCGAGGCTTTACAACGCAGATGGAGGAGCTGGGGCTTTCCTGGGAAAACAAGATTATTACCGGCTGTAAGACCGAACAAGAGGTGCAGAGTAAGCTGGAAGCAATGCTGAAAGAGCAGCCAGTGGATGCAATTCTGGGCCGAAATGACCGGATGGCCTGTACGGCTATGCAGCAGGTGCTTCGAATGGGCTTGCGGGTGCCGGAGGATGTGGGAATCATCGGATTTGACGACTCCAGCATTTCCAGATTTGTAACACCTCAGCTTACGTCTTTTCAGATGCCGGATGAAGATCTGGCCAGAACGGCAATCAGACTGCTGGATCAGATGATCCGGGGAGGAAAAGCTCCGGAAAATATCCGTTTTGAAGCCCAGATGATTGTTCGTGGCAGTACAGAGAAAACTGCCAAATCTTACTGAACAAAGGAGAATATGCAGATGTCGGTAAATGCGTTGATCGTACATGGCGGCGCGCCTACCGCTGTGATGAATGCCTCACTCTACGGTGCGGTGCGCCAGGCTATGGAGCAGGGCGGAATCGATTGCTTTTATGCGGCCATTGGCGGAATGAAAGCGGTTCTTGAGGAGCGTTTTCTGGATCTTTTTACCGTACCAAAGGAAAAATTGGAATTACTTCCTTATACCCCGGCTTCGGCAATCGGAACCAGCCGTGATCCTATGGAGCAGCCGGACTATGAGAAGGCGGCCGAGGTGATTAAAAAATACAACATCCGCTATGTGTTTTTTAACGGTGGAAACGGAAGCATGGATGCCTGCGGAAAGACCTATCTGGCGTGCCAGAGCCTTGGCCTGAACGTACAGGTGGTGGGAATTCCAAAGACCATTGATAACGACCTGTCTGTGACAGATCATGCACCGGGTTACGGTTCTGCAGCCCGCTATCTTGCCCATACCGTGAAAGAGGTGTGTCAGGATGTGCGTGCACTGCCTATTCATGTATGTGTTGTTGAGGCAATGGGACGCAATGCCGGATGGCTGACGGCAGCTTCTGCTCTGGCAAGAGATGGTAGCGGAAGCGGTCCGGATTTGATTTATGTTCCCGAACGCCCTTTCAGGGAAGAGGAATTCCTGGAGGACGTACTTCGGGTGCATCGGGAAAAAGGCGGCGTGGTGGTTGTGGCCAGCGAAGGTCTGAGAGATGCCGACCACAAACCCATTGTAGCTCCTATTTTCCAAGTAGGACGTGCAGTATACTATGGGGATGTCAGCGCCCATCTGGCAAACTTGGTAATCTCCAAGCTGGGGATTAAGGCACGCAGTGAAAAGCCAGGAATCTGCGGACGTGCTTCGATTACGCTTCAATCCACCGTGGATCGGGAAGAGGCAATTACTGCAGGACGGGAAGCAGTTCGTGCAGCATTGGAAGGAGCCAATGGGGTTATGGTGGGCTTTGAACGCACTGCTGGAGAGATTTATCAGTGCCGCACGGTTCTGATTCCCATTCAGCAGGTAATGCTGGCGGAGCGTGTTCTTCCTGATAACTTCATCAGTCCGTCTGGCAATGATGTGACAGATGACTTTATGCAGTGGTGCCGTCCTCTCATTGGCGGTCCTCTGCCGGAATTTGTATCTTTTCGATAATGCTGGGAATCAGCCGCCGTTGTTTTTCCTTCAGGAGAAATGGCGGCGGTAAATTGAGGAAATGTTATGAAACATACGCTTTGACGTTCCGGTGGAACTGGGCGGTGTCAACCGCATTGCTCCCCTGGATCAGTGGGGCGCATACATTGTAAAGAATACCCAGGAGGCTCTCAAGCAGTATGATCCTTCTAAGGTGGAGTTCGTTCAGTATTTCCCTGAAGCCCATCTTCTGAATGCAGTGGCTGCCCGCACCCAGGACAGCCCTCTCCAGGTTGGCTGCCAGAGTGTCTACCGGATGAACACCGCTGTGGGCGGCAACTTCGGTGCCTTCACCACCAACCGTCCTGTCTCCGCCATGAAGGCCGTGGGGGTAAACGCCACCATCATCGGCCACTGCGAAGAGCGGAACGACAAGATGGGAGTGCTGGCTGAGGCCGGCGTGGTGGATACCAAGGCTGTGAACCGTCTGCTGAACCAGGAAATCAAGCTGGCAGTGGAAAACGGCATGACCGTTCTCTACTGCATCGGTGAAAAGGAAGAGGAGCTGGATCGCTGGCAGGAGGTTCTGAGAGAACAGCTGGAGATCGGCCTGGAGGGTGTAGACAAGAGCAAGGTGGTCATCGGCTATGAGCCCATCTGGTCCATCGGACCGGGCAAGACCCCCGCCGGCAAGGAGTACATCACCAAAATCGCCAGATTCGTAAAGGAAGTCACCGGAGGCATCGACGTGGTCTACGGCGGCGGCCTCAAGAAGGACAACGCACAAATGCTGGCATCCATTCCCGAAATCGACGGTGGTCTCATTGCACTGACACGTTTCCAGGGGGAGATTGGCTTCTATCCTGACGAGTATCTGGAAATTATCCGCACCTATCTTGGAAAATAAGGAGAGATACATATGAAACTGGATTTTGAATACGGCCAGGGCCTGATGAGCGCTGAGCTTCCTGACAACACCGACGTATTTATTCCCGGAACCACCGTTCCCGATCCTCCCTGCCTGCCTCAGGACTGGGACAGCCTGTATAACGCCACGCTGGAGAGCATCCGCAATCCCTACGGAATGCCCACACTCCGGGAGCTGGCTGCTCCCGGCAAGACCGTTGTGTTTGTCATCCCCGACATTGTCAAGGGCGGCTGTCAGCCCACCTCTCACCGCAAGGTAGCCATCCGGGCCTGCCTGGACGAGCTGTATGCCGGCGGTGTCCGGAAGGAAGACATTCTGCTGCTGTTCTCCAACGGCCTGCATCCCCGTGCCACCGAGGCTGAGATGAAAAAGATTCTGGGTGAGGAGCTGTTCAACGAGTTCTACTGGACCAACCAGATCACCTCCCACGACAGTGAGGACTACGATCACATGGT
>RCNH01000712.1_pt1 | contig 12825 bp, 7 predicted proteins | sample 2041161 | NCBI WGS metagenome assembly RCNH01 (sample SAMN09708215, study PRJNA481090) | Feces metagenome, whole genome shotgun sequencing project. | biome: feces | host: Leptonychotes weddellii | place: Antarctica: Sion Island | collected 2010-03-01 | reverse complement strand
GAGAATACCCAGTCACGTAACTTAAAGTTTACAGTTTTACGTCCGATTCCCATTTTCTCAATCATTTCTGGAGCTTCCTTTTTCAGAACAGCAGATTCCATACCATTCCATTCACCGGAGTTAATCATCGTACCGGAAGCCTCTGTGTATGCTTCTGTCATATTTTCAATTTCTTTTCCGTCTTTTGCAATGACCTGAATAATCGGAATATTGAATTTTGTAGCGAATTCAAAGTCACGATCGTCATGGGCAGGTACACACATAATCGCACCTGTACCATAATCTGCCAGTACATAGTCAGACAACCAGATAGGAACTTTCTTTCCGTTAAGTGGGTTGATTGCATAGGTACCTGTAAATACACCTGTTTTTTCTTTGTCCTGCAGACGGTCTACATTTGATTTCATGGAAGCATCATAAATATATTTTTCCACTGCTTCTCTAGTTTCATCTGTAGCCAATTCTTTTGCCATAGCATGTTCTGGAGCCAGTACCATAAAAGTTGCACCATGAAGTGTATCCGGTCTTGTAGTATAAACTGTAATCTTTTCGTCTCTTCCGTCTACTGGGAACTGTACCTCTGCCCCATAGGATTTTCCAATCCATTCAGCCTGCATCTTCTTAACTTTTTCTGGCCAATCCAGTTTATCTAAATCGTTTAATAAACGATCTGCATATTTTGTAATTCTAAGCATCCACTGACGAAGATTTTTCTTTGTTACTTCTGCCCCGCAGCGTTCACATTTTCCATTTACAACTTCTTCATTTGCAAGACCTGTTTTACAGGATGGGCACCAGTTAATCGGGAATTCCTTCTCATAAGCAAGTCCTTCTTTAAACATTTTAACAAAAATCCACTGTGTCCATTTATAAAATTCTGGATCTGTAGTATTTACTTCTCTATCCCAATCATAAATAGCAGAAATATCATTTAACTGTCGTTTGAAGTTCTTTACATTTTCTGCTGTGGATTTAGAAGGGTGAACGCCCATTTTAATTGCATAGTTTTCTGCTGGAAGTCCAAAAGCATCCCATCCCATTGGATGAATTAAATAATATCCCTGCATCATTTTGAAACGACTCCATACATCAGAGATTACATAACCTCTCCAATGTCCTACATGAAGACCATTTCCTGAAGGATATGGGAACATATCCAGACAATAATATTTTGGTTTTTTTCCATCATCTACGTTTACTGGATTTTCTTCCCAGTTTTTACGCCATTTCTGCTCAATCGCCTTATGATTATAAGGTACTGCCATTTTCTTCTCCTCCTATATCTAAAATAAATATAATAAGCCCTTTCATCTCCTGATAATCAGAGACGAAAGGGCTCAAATTCCGCGGTACCACTCTAATTCACAGATTTTCAAAACCTGTGCACTCATTTTTCTATAACGGGAAATCCCGCCCAAATCTACTTAAAGCTAAAAGCTGTTCAATCTAGGAACTCCGAGGCGAGTTGGGAAGCTTACGCATCTGCCTTGCACCAAACGGCAGCTCTCTTTATACGCAGTTTTTCTTAATACTCCTCTTCTACGTTTGTCTGTATGAAACTTCTTATATTTTACTCAGTGGCTTCTTTTTTGTCAACCCCTGTATCTGCTTTTTTATCGCCTAAAGCTGTTACAGAAGAAATCGGATCTCCTGGTATAAAATGAATCGTAAGTGTATCACCAATATCATAACCTACAATTTCCGGATATTCTGTCACCGGTATGTCAAAAATAATTTTCTGATTCTCCTGTCCTGCTTCAAGACCTGTCACAGTTGCACCTTCGCCACCCAGTGTGATATAGAAATGAGAGTTTCCTTCAATAACTGCCTGCGCCATTTTTTCAATGGTTCCTGTCATGGAAACGTCTTCTTTCGAACTGCCAGTTGATGTGATGCCATTATCCGCTAAAAGCTTTTCATAGTTCTTCTCACATTCTGCAACAGTATCTCCAATAGCAACAATCTGGTATTTCTGCACATTTACCATAGCATATTTTTTCACAAGACCTGCGCCGTCTTTTAATGCCATAAAATATGTTGGCTGATCTGAAATATTTAAAAGTAGCGGAAATGCTGCCTGATATTTCAAGTTCTGTACCTGACCTTCTGCGGAATCCATAGCAGAACGTTCCTGTGCACCATCACAAGCATAATATCTTGTTTCCATGGTTCTCTGGTTCATCAGTACAAATCCCACATTAGATTTATCTCCACTTACAGATGTTACACCGGTATATACCCATACATCATCATCAATAGCCAGATAATTGTTTCCATCTGTTGTTTTCAAACAGCCCTTCTGCCCTAAAATGCTGTTAAAGAAACCATTTTTCAACATCCCGTGATAATTATAAAGCTCTAAGAGTAAGTCTGCCGGATATGCCCGGTCTACCCACTGTGGGCAGTCCGCAATTTTATAATCTTTTGTCTCACCTGTCTGGGCATTACAAAGTACCACCCTGCCAATGGTCTGACCTCCAAATAAACCGATATTAAATTTCTTTACAGGACAAATCCAGTAAGGTGTTCCTTCATCATCAATTTCAAAACTTAACTGATCGAACATATAAGTAGGATATTTAAAGCGCAAATGGCGATAAATATTACGGTTAAAATACTCTGACTCTGAATACTTAATTGGTTTGTCCAATTTTACCAATTCTGTATTCTGTGTTGCCATATCAATTCGGATATATGCGGGAATTCCCTCTTTCTGGTTTGTCAGCCATTTAATTCCGCTGGCATATACAAGAGGTGTTACACGATAAGGCTGTCCCTGATAGTTAATCTGAGAATACAGACTGCTCACTTCAAACTGAGATACCATATCCACCATACTTCCCATCTTTCTGTTTCCCAGAAGCTCTGCAGACTCTTTGTCTAACAGAGGAATTTGGTCGTAACTGATTTCTTTAATATCTTCTGTAAAATCTCTTTCTTCTGGTGTTACCAGCCGCTGATACTTTTTCGCATTAATAATAGGGGAAGATAATAATGTTCCCACACCATAGACAACAATAATTGCAAGAACTAAAAACATTCCTGCTTTCATAACCTTACTGCTTTTAATTTCCTGAGGGCTGCGAAATCTCTTGCGGATACCGTAAATAATCAGTATCAAAACCACTAATGCACCAAGGAAAAACCAAAATCCACTTTCATGAATGTTAATTGCCGGCAATGTAATATAATAATAAACAAATGCCAGAAGCAGTATACTCAATCCTGCTGCAACTTTTTTCATATTTTTTACCAACCTTTCCAAGCAATTTTCTTTGTTCAGTATTGTAACATTCTTTCTATTTAGTTACAACAACAAAAAGAAAGTTCTGACAAATTATAATGCCAAAACTTTCTTCTTGAATTATCTATCTTTTAATTATTCATCTTCTGCTTTTGTACGAGCTGCAATTTCTTTCTCCTGAATGTCAGAAGGTGCTTGTTCATAACGGGCAAATTCATAAGAAAATTCACCGCTTCCTCCTGTCATGGAGCGAAGGTCTGTAGAATATCCGTAAATGGAAAGCATTGGTACATCTGCTTCTACAATAGTATAACCTTTCCGTGTGGTATCCGGGTTCATTCCCAGTACACGTCCTCTTCTCTTATTTAAGTCGCCCATAACATCTCCGGTAAATTTATCCAGTACACTTACCTTCATAGATACGATTGGCTCCAAAAGTACAGGAGATGCCTCCATAAAACCTTTCTTAAATGCCTGAATAGCTGCTGTTTTAAATGCCATTTCAGAAGAGTCTACTGGATGATAAGAGCCATCATATAAAGTAGCTTTTACGCCTACTACAGGATAAAAAGCAACAGGACCTTTCAATACAGATTCCTGAATACCTTTTTCTACTGCCGGGAAGTAATTCTTCGGAACTGCTCCGCCTACAACAGTCTGTTCAAATACGTAAGGATTCTCTAAATCACCGGATGGTTCAAATGTCATTTTTACATGACCATACTGTCCATGTCCACCGGACTGCTTTTTATATTTATATTCTACATCTGCTTTCTTACGAATGGTTTCTTTAAATGGAACTTTCGGCTCAGAAAGAACAATCTCTACTTTATAGCGTTCTTTTAATTTACTCACTACAATATCAAGATGCTGTTCGCCAATACCATATAATAAAGTCTGACGATTCTGTGCATCGTTGACAGCTTTCAAAGTCAAATCTTCCTGCATCATCTTTGCCAATGCCTGAGATACTTTATCGTCATCACCTTTATTTACAGTCTGATAACGTTTGTAAGTATAAGGAACAGAGATATCTGTTTTGCCATAAAGAATTGGTGTATTCTTTGTAGCCAGTGTATCTCCTGTAGTTACCGTGCTGAGTTTTGCAATAGCACCGATATCTCCTGCGTGAAGTTCTGCTACTTCTATCGGTTTAGAACCTTCCAGAATATAGAGCTTATTCAGCTTTTCTTCGGAGTCCTTTGCTACATTAAAGAGAACATCATCTCCTTTGATAACACCGGAGCATACCTTAACCAGCGAATATTTTCCTAAGAACGGATCTACGATTGTTTTGAAAACGTAAGCAGATTTTGCCTTTGTAAAATCATAATTTGCCTGATAAATTTCATTGGTCTTTGTATTCATACCTGCACAGGTCTTCTGGTCAGGACTTGGGAAATATCCGCAAATATCATCTAAAAGATTTGCTACACCCTGAATATTTATAGTAGAACCCATACATACAGGAATAATAGTTCCGTCAGAAATGTTCATCTTCAATGCAGCGGAAACCTCTGCTACAGAGAATGCTTCTCCTGCAAAGTAACGGTCCATAAATTCTTCGCTGATTTCTGCTACGGACTCCATTAAAGTCTCATGATATTTGTCTAAATATTCATTCAAATATTCCGGAACAGGACATTCTTTTTTCTGTCCTCTTTCAATATATCTTCGACCTGCCTGTTTTACAATATTTACATATCCCACAAATTTGCCGTCTTCTCTGATTGGCATATGTAAAGGTGCAATTTTTTTACCATACAGTTCTATAAGCTGCTCTACCACCTGACGATAGCTGACGTCATCAATATCCATTTCCGTAACGAAGAACATTCTAGGGAGATTATATTTCTCGCACAGCTCCCATGCCTTCTGTGTTCCTACCTGAACACCATCTTTACCGGAAACTACAATAATAGCTGCGTCAGCAGCTCCTACTGCTTCTTCAACTTCCCCCACAAAGTCGAAATAGCCCGGAGTATCCAATACATTAATTTTTACTTTTCCCCATTCAACCGGAATTACAGATGTAGAAATTGAAAATTTTCTCTTTATTTCCTCTTTATCAAAATCACTGATTGTATTTCCATCGGTTACCTTTCCTAATCGGCTTGTAATACCTGATAAATAAGCCATTGCTTCTGCCAGACTTGTTTTTCCGGCACCCCCATGGCCAAGCAGGACCACATTTCTAATTCTGTCGGTTCTAAAAACGTCCATATGTAATACCTCCCAAATATATTATGTGTATATTTTACTAAAAAAATTGATATATTTCAAGTATTTTATTCAAATTAAACAAGTTTTTTCCTATCCATTTCCCATACACCAATAGAATTGACAATTGCAAAAACCTGTCATAAAATGATACTGTTTGACAGTATTTTAATTAGAAGGAGTATTGAAATATATGGAAACCACAACTATTGGTTTTATTGGTCTGGGGCTTATTGGAGGCTCCATTGCAAAAGCAATACGAAAATTTCATCCGGATTATCAGATTATCGCTTATAATCGCACAAAAGACACTTTAAAAGATGCAGTCTTTGACGGGATTGTGGATATCCCCTGCAATGAACAGGATCCACGCTTTGCCCTTTGCGACTATATCTTTTTATGTGCCACGGTAGATTACAATATTGAATGTCTTCCCTGGTTAAAACAGGTAATCCGCCCCAGCTGTATTCTCACAGATGTAGGCAGTGTAAAAGGAGAAATCCATCGAAAAATCGCAGAACTTGAGATGGCTTGCAATTTCATCGGAGGACATCCCATGGCAGGAAGCGAAAACATGGGATACGAACATTCTACAGACCATTTAATTGAAAATGCCTACTATATTCTTACCCCCTCTGAAGAGGTAGGTCTTGACAAAATAGGAAAATATACAGAGTTGGTAACTTCCATTGGTGCTTTGCCCATGATTTTAACCTGGGACGAACATGATTTTATTACCGCAGCAATAAGCCATCTTCCTCATATTGTGGCAGCATCTCTTGTAAATGTAGTAAAAAAACTAGATTCACCGTTGGAGCACATGAAGACTATTGCAGCAGGCGGCTTTAAGGATATTACCCGTATTGCATCCTCTTCTCCGCACATGTGGCAGCAAATTTGTCTTGAAAATCCAGAATATATTTCAAAAGTTTTAGATGAATATATACGTCTGATTGTACAGGCAAAATATCTGGTAGACCAAAAAGATGCCAACGGACTTTACGATATGTTTGCACAGTCCAAAGAATATCGAAATTCCTTTAACGATGTACCAAGCGGCCCGATTAAAAAGGATTTTGCCCTTTATTGTGATATTATTGACGAAACAGGCTCTATTGCAACCATTGCAACCATTCTTTCTATAAATAATATCAATATTAAAAATATCGGTATTCTTCATAATAGAGAGTTTGAAGACGGCGTATTAAAAATAGAATTTTATGACGAAGATGCTTTAAAACAGGCTTCTGAACAACTGACAAAACGCAACTATAAAATCTATGAAAGATAGGAGGTTCTTCTATGGTTTTTACAAAATCCGCCCCTCTACGGGGAGAAATTACAGTTCCGGGAGATAAATCCATTTCCCACAGAGCTGTCATGCTGGGCGCTCTGGCAAAGGGCACTACTTCTGTTACAAACTTTTTAAAGGGCGCAGATTGTCTGTCTACCATATCCTGTTTTGAAAAAATGGGAATTGAAATTGAGCAGCTTTCCTCTGAAATTCTTATACACGGAAAAGGTCTTCACGGTTTACAGCCTCCCAAAACAGTTTTAGATGCCGGAAACAGTGGAACCACCACCCGCCTCTTGTCCGGTATTTTAGCCGGTCAGTCTTTTGCTACTACACTCACTGGAGATGCTTCTATACAAAAAAGACCAATGACACGTATTATTACCCCACTTTCTCAAATGGGAGGACAAATTGAAAGTCTTTCCGGCAATGGCTGTGCTCCGTTAAGAATAACCGGACATTCTTTAACACCCATACACTATGTTTCTCCGGTCAGCTCTGCACAGGTAAAATCCTGTATTTTATTAGCTGGTATGTACGCAGAAGGAATTACAAAAGTCACGGAACCTTATCTTTCCCGCAACCATTCTGAACTTATGCTGCGCTCCTTCGGTGCATGCGTAACATCAAAAGGAACAACTGCAGCCATTTCAGGAAATCCTGTTCTAGAAGGACAAAAGGTTATCGTTCCCGGAGATATCTCTTCTGCTGCCTATTTTATTGCCGCAGGACTTTTAATCCCTGGTTCTGAAATTTTAATTAAAGATGTAGGCATAAATCCTACACGAGATGGTATCCTAAAAGTATGTGAGGAAATGGGCGCTGATATTCAGCTTTTAAATAAGAGAAAATACTGCCAAGAACCTGTTGCAGACATTCTGGTAAAACACAGCCATTTAAAATCTACTATTATAGAAGGTGCCCGTATTCCAACTCTGATTGACGAACTTCCAATCATTGCCGTAATGGCAGCTTTTGCAGAAGGTACTACGATTATCCGTGATGCACAGGAACTGAAAGTAAAGGAATCCAACCGTCTGGATATCATTGTACAGCATTTATCCGCCATGGGAGCTGATATCACTGCTACAGAAGATGGTATGGAAATCAGAGGCGGAAATCCTTTAAAAGGTGCTATTTTGGATAGCTGTCTGGATCACCGAATCGCCATGTCCTTTGCAATTGCAGGCATGGCAGCCCACGGAGAAACAGAAATTTTAAATGCTTCCTGTGTAGATATTTCTTATCCCGAATTTTATCGGGACCTGGCACAGCTTAGTGGCTCTACTCGTTGTTAAATTTTAAACAATTTTTAGAAATTCTATATATTTTTTATTGATTTATTGTGGTAAATATGTATAATATAGAAAGGAAGTAGGGTTTCCCCCTTCCTTCAAAAGGGATATCACCAACCTGTTTATACAGGTGAGATTATCGTAATTAGTATAAGAGAAAAGAGGTACATGTAAGATGACAGAATTGAATTTAAGCAAGTACGGCATCACTGGAACAACTGAAATTGTTCACAACCCTTCTTATGAATTATTATTCGCTGAAGAAACAAAACCAGAACTGGAAGGCTTTGAAAAAGGTCAGGAAAGTGAACTGGGTGCAGTCAATGTAATGACAGGTGTATACACAGGACGTTCTCCTAAAGACAAATTCATCGTTATGGACGAAAATTCCAAAGACACTGTATGGTGGACTTCTGATGAATACAAAAATGATAACCATCCTGCTTCACAGGAAGCTTGGGCTGCTGTAAAAGACATTGCTTTAAAAGAGCTTTCCAACAAAAAACTGTATGTTGTAGATGCTTTCTGTGGTGCAAATAAAGATACTCGTATGGCTATCCGTTTCATCGTAGAAGTAGCATGGCAGGCACATTTTGTTACAAACATGTTTATTCAGCCTACAGAAGAAGAACTGAAAGACTTCGAACCAGACTTTATCGTATATAATGCTTCTAAAGCAAAAGTTGAAAACTACAAAGAGTTAGGATTAAACTCTGAAACAGCTGTTATGTTCAATATTACAAGCCGCGAACAGGTTATTGTAAACACATGGTACGGCGGAGAAATGAAAAAAGGTATGTTCTCTATGATGAACTACTATCTTCCATTAAAAGGTATCGCTTCCATGCACTGCTCTGCAAATACAGACTTAAATGGTGAAAATACAGCTATCTTCTTCGGTCTCTCTGGAACAGGAAAAACTACACTTTCTACAGATCCAAAACGTCTCTTAATCGGTGATGACGAACACGGTTGGGATGACAACGGTGTATTCAACTTCGAAGGTGGATGCTACGCAAAAGTTATCGACTTAGACAAAGAGTCTGAACCAGACATCTACAATGCAATCAAACGTGACGCTCTTCTTGAGAACGTAACATTAGATGCAGAAGGAAAAATTGACTTTACAGATAAGAGTGTAACAGAAAATACTCGTGTATCTTATCCAATCAACCATATTGAAAACATTGTTCGCCCTGTATCTTCTGCTCCTGCCGCAAAAGAAGTTATCTTCTTATCTGCAGACGCATTTGGTGTATTACCTCCAGTATCTATTCTGACACCAGAACAGACACAGTACTACTTCCTTTCTGGATTTACAGCAAAATTAGCTGGTACAGAACGTGGAATTACAGAACCTACACCAACATTCTCTGCTTGCTTCGGACAGGCATTCTTAGAGCTGCATCCTACAAAATATGCAGAAGAACTTGTTAAGAAAATGGAACAGAGCGGAGCCAAAGCTTACCTTGTAAACACAGGATGGAATGGTACAGGAAAACGTATCTCCATTAAAGATACTCGTGGTATCATCGATGCTATCTTAAACGGAGACATCTTAAACGCTCCTACAAAGAAAATTCCATACTTCGATTTCGAAGTACCTACAGAACTTCCAGGTGTTGATGCAAACATTCTTGATCCACGCGATACTTATGCAGATGCTTCCGAATGGGAAACAAAAGCAAAAGATTTAGCACAGAGATTTATCAAGAACTTTGCTAAATACGAAGGAAATGAAGCTGGTAAAGCTTTAGTTTCTGCTGGTCCTCAGAAATAATTCAAGACACAGTAAAAGAGGTAGTGGCTGATTTCAGCCAACTACCTCTTTTTTCAATATTCCAAATCCATTTCCAAGACATTTGCCTTCTAGCAAATAATTTCTTGCAGTTCTGTATCAATTTCTGTAATCTCAAAAAATTCTGCCAGTTCCATAAGCTGCTACTCAATCAACATGGCATCGCCAAAGCTGAAAAAGCGATAATGCTCTTTTACAGCTTCTTCGTATGCATGCATAATCTCATCTTTTCCTGCCAATGCAGAAACCAGCATTAAAAGTGTAGACTCCGGCAAGTGAAAATTTGTAATTAACGCATCAATCATTTTAAACTGATAACCGGGATAAATGAAAATATCGGTCCAGCCGCTTTTTGCCTGTAAAATTCCATTTTCATCTGTAGCAGACTCCAGCGTTCTGCAGCTTGTAGTTCCTACAGAAATAACTCTACCGCCCTTTGCCTTTGTTTCATTAATGATTTTTGCCTGTTCTTCTTCTACTACATAAAATTCAGAATGCATGTGATGATTTTCTACATCATCTACCTTTACAGGACGGAAAGTGCCCAGTCCCACATGAAGAGTTACGTGAGCAATTTTCACACCTTTTTCTTCTATCTTTTCCAGCAGTTCTTTTGTAAAGTGAAGCCCTGCTGTAGGCGCTGCCGCACTTCCTTCATTCTTTGCATAGACAGTCTGGTAGCGTTCCTTATCCTGAAGTTTATGAGTAATATAAGGAGGAAGGGGCATCTCTCCAAGCTTATCTAAAATCTCCTCAAAAATCCCTTCATACTGGAATTGGATAAGGCGATTCCCTTCTTCTACAATATCCAGCACTTCTCCGATTAAAATTCCGTCTCCAAAACTGATTTTCGTCCCCGGTTTTGCCTTTTTCCCCGGTTTTACCAGTGTTTCCCACACATTGTTTTCCCTTCTTTTTAATAAAAGGATCTCAATTCCCGCATCTGTTCCAACTTTACTTCCATATAAACGAGCTGGTATTACTCTTGTATCATTGATAACAAGGCAATCCTCCGGATTTAAATAATCAATAATATGTTTAAAATCTGTATGGCAGATTTCGCCGGTTCTTTTATCTAAATGCATCAGTCTGGAAGATGATCTATCTAATAATGGATCCTGAGCAATCAGTTCTTCTGGCAAATCATAATAAAAGTCTGCTGTTCTCATGGTTTCTCCTCTCTATTATCTGACGAAAGAAAAGACTGCCCCTGCAGTCTTTTCCTGTTTTTATATATCCAATTAGTAATATACCACATCTTCTTCAAGAAGTATAGCCTTGTTCTCTTTTATTTCTACAATATTTACACTGCAATTAGGCGGAACTTTTCCATGCCAGAAATTTGCAATGCCTGCATCTGTATATACATTCTGCAAGAGAGCACGCACTGCACAGCCATGAGAAGCAATGAGGATATTTTTATCCAGCAGTTCCTCTCTAGTTGTAATATCCTCCCAGAAATCTCTGGTTCTGGCACAAATATGGGCAAGTTCTTCTCCTCCCTTTGGGGCTTTATAATCCTTTGTATTATGAAAGAAATTATAAAGCATATCCTGAGGAAGCAGGGATGAATTTTCTCCCTCCCACTCTCCAAAGCAGATTTCCTGTATTCGCTTGTCCTCATACATAGGAATTTCTCTGTTATAAAGCGCCAGTTTTGCCGTATCCTTTGCTCTCTTCAATGGACTGGTAAAACAACAGTAAAAAGGAATTTCTTTCAATGCCTCCCCTGTTTTTTCTGCCAAAGCAATGCCATTTTCATTTAACTCAGTGTCAGAAGCACCCTGCAGCCTTTTCTGCACATTCCACTGGGTTTCTCCGTGTCTAAGAATATATAATTTCATAATTACTTACGCAGCTCAATACCAAGTCTTTCCAAACCATTGAGGATTTTTTTCATGGCTGCATTTACGTCTGCATCCTCTAAGGTTCTATCTTTTGCACGGAAAGTAACAGAATATGCCATGGATTTATATCCTTCTTTAATCTGGCTTCCTTCATAAATATCAAACAACTGATAGTTTTCCAGAATTTTTCCGCCTCTTTGTACAATCACTGCTTCGATTTCTCCTGCCAGTACTTCTTTTGGAACTACCATACTAATATCACGGCTTACAGCAGGGAATTTTGCAATACCTTCATATTTTCTGTCAAAGGTTGCAAATTCTAAAATTGCAGGAATATCCAGAACTGCTACATAAGCTTTTTCTCCAATACCATAAGATGCTGCAACAGTTGGGTGAACCTCTCCCATATATCCAATTACTGTTTTGTCATAAACAATTTCTGCCTGACGGCCTGGATGAAGGAATGGTTTGCCGGCTTTTGGATTATATTCTTCTTTTTTATGCATACCAATTTTGTCTAAGAATTCCTCTACAACACCCTTCATAGAGAAGAAGTCACCTGCTCCATACATACCTAAAGTGAACATCATTCTTTCTTCTGGAAGCTCTGTTAAAGGTAATTCTTTTGGCAAATAAATATTTCCTAATTCATATAAACGAACATCTTTATTTCTTCTCTTATAGTTTGTTCCCAAAGATGTCAGCATACCATTTAAAGAAATAGTTCTCATAATGCTGAAATCTTCTCCCAGAGGATTAGAAATCACAATGGCTTTTCTTAACTCATCATTTTCAGGAATTAATAATTTATCAAATATCTTCGGGCTTTCAAAAGAATAACAATATCCCTGAGAAAATCCGTTAAATTCTGCCATATCTCTGGCAACCTGCTCAATACGCAGTTTAAATGGAAGCTTTCCTGTAGTTGCCTCACCTTTTGGTAATGTTGTAGGAATGTTGTCATAACCATAAAAACGAGCTACTTCTTCTGCTAAATCTGCAATGCGGAAAATATCATGTCTGAAAGTAGGCGCTACAATTTCTCCTGTGCTTTCATCGTATTTTAATTCTACTCTGCTTAAATATTCCAGCATTTCTTCTTTAGAAAGCTCTGTTCCCAGAAGACT
>RCNH01000711.1_pt1 | contig 12845 bp, 10 predicted proteins | sample 2041161 | NCBI WGS metagenome assembly RCNH01 (sample SAMN09708215, study PRJNA481090) | Feces metagenome, whole genome shotgun sequencing project. | biome: feces | host: Leptonychotes weddellii | place: Antarctica: Sion Island | collected 2010-03-01 | reverse complement strand
CACTGACCAGTTTACATTCTTCTTTCTCATTTCCTTGAGTTGCTGCCATACAACGGCATTCTCCAATTTGTTCGCTTCCGGATCTTCCTCCAAAAATTTCTCGGCAATTTCCCGAACATACTGAAGCAACTGACCATCCTTCGCCAAGTCGGCTATCTTCAAATCGAAAGCAACCCCACTTTGCTGCGTTCCTTCCAAATCACCGGGACCACGCAACTTCAAATCCGCTTCTGCAATTTCAAATCCGTCACAGGTCTCTACCATGATATCGATACGCTTGCGGGTATCTTCCGATAGTTTGTATCCTGTCACCAAAATACAATAAGATTGGTCGGCACCACGCCCTACACGACCACGCAACTGGTGCAGCTGCGACAAGCCGAATCGTTCGGCATTCTCAATCACCATTACCGAAGCATTCGGAACGTTTACCCCCACTTCAATGACGGTAGTAGCTACCATAATCTGAGTTTCGTTACGCAAGAAACGTTGCATTTCTTCTTCCTTTTCGGCAGGACGCATCTTTCCATGAACCTTGCTGACCTTATATTCAGGAAAAGCCTCACAGATATTCAAGTAACCGTCTTCCAGATTTTTAATGTCCATCTTTTCATTTTCCTGAATCAACGGATACACAATATATACCTGTCGACCATCACGAATTTGCTTTCTTATGAAATCATACATACTTCCTCGACGATTCTCAAACTGATGGACAGTCTGAATCGGTTTTCTTCCCGGAGGAAGCTCGTCAATGACCGACACATCCAAATCTCCATACAAGGTCATAGCCAACGTACGTGGAATAGGAGTGGCTGTCATCACCAATACATGCGGCGGACAAGTATTCTTCACCCACAACTTGGCACGCTGAGCCACACCAAAGCGATGCTGCTCATCAATGACCACCAGTCCCAACGACGAAAACCGAACCGTATCCTCAATCACCGCATGAGTTCCAACCAAAATCTGCACATCTCCCGTAAGCAGATCCTTCAGAATTGCTTCTCGCTTCTTGCCCTTCACACTACCTGTAAGAAGCTCCACACGTACATTCATTTCTTTCAAGAACTTGCTGATTGTCTCTAAATGCTGCCCGGCCAGAATTTCTGTCGGTGCCATGATACAAGCTTGATAACCATTATCCAAGGCTATCAGCATCGTCATCAATGCTACTAACGTTTTTCCGCTACCCACGTCACCTTGAAGCAGACGATTCATCTGACGTCCGCTTCCCATGTCGCGACGCATCTCCTTTATAACACGCTTTTGTGCACCAGTCAGCGGGAAAGGCAGAAATTGGGAATAGAAAGTATTGAAAATAGGTCCTACGTGTTCAAACACCAAGCCCCGGAACTTTCTTCGCTGCTCCTTGGTATACAGAAGAATATTCAATTGAATATAGAAAAGTTCTTCAAACTTCAAACGATACTGTGCCTTCCGCAGGAGTTCGGGACTTTTTGGGAAATGAATGGTATAAAGAGCCTCGGTAATGGACATCAATTTATATTGAATAATAATCTGCTGACTCAGCGTTTCGTCCATCCTCTCATTCTGCAGAGCCGTGAAAAGATTCTTCATCAACTTTTCCAAAGCATGCGAAGTAAAATTACTCCGCTTCATCCGTTCCGTGGTCGTATAGAAAGGCTGAAGCCCCATATTATTTAAAGTCAGTTCACTGGCCGGGTCAATATCGGGATGGACAACATTGATACGCCCATTAAAGACGGAAGGCTTTCCAAATATAATATAATCTTCACGTGTCTTGAACTTGCTGGTCACAAACTTCAACCCTTGGAACCAAACCAAATCTATGATTCCCGTTCCGTCAGAGAAATGCCCCACCAAACGACGCTGCCTTCCTTCTCCGAAAGTTTCGAAGCTCAAAATCTGCCCCTTCAATTGGATATAAGGCATATTTCCATCGATTTCACTTACCCGATACAGACGACTTCGGTCCACATATTTATAAGGGAAAGTATACAACAAGTCATGGAAAGAATAGACTCCTAACTCTTTATTAAGAATCCCAGCCCGCTGCGGGCCCACGCCCGGCAAGAATTTAATGTCACGTGTAGATAAATCGTATTTCAATGGTATTCAAAATAAAAAGCGTCCTTTTCTTCCTTCATTACAAAAGAAAAGGGCGCCAGTTTATCAATTAAAAAGGTAATCGTCCAACTACCCTATCTGTTATCATTCTATAAGAGCATCAACCACCTTCAAATCGAAAGGAGTGGTCAACTTTATATTCTCACGGTTTCCTGCAACCAAGGTAATGCTGCATCCCAAAGCTTCAACGACCGATGCGTCATCTGTAAAAAACGGCATATACGTTTGATGATAAGCACGTTTCAACAAAGAGACAGGAAAGACTTGAGGAGTCTGTACCAATTTATAATCGGCACGTGACACAGTCTCACTGTTTCCTCCGCCACATAAATGCCGAACAGTTTCCACCACATCAACAACGGGAACTACGGACTTTCCGGCTGCCGCTTCTGAGAAACAAGAACGAATCACTTCTTGCGACACGAACGGACGAACGCCATCATGAACGCCTACCACTCCCTCCATATCATCCACCAAAGCCAATCCGTTCTGTACGGAATGGAATCGAGTTTCTCCTCCATCGGCAATGCGATGAGGCAATGTGAAATGATATTCTTCACAAAGTGATTTCCAATACGGTTGATGGTCGACCGGTAAAACCAAGATCAATTCCATGCAAGCATCGTAAGCATGAAAAGCTTCCAACGTACGCATCAAGACTGGCTTTCCCTTTATCGGAAGAAACTGTTTGGGGATATCTCCTCCCATACGCAGGCCTTTTCCACCTGCAACGATAATGATGTATTTCTTCATGCTTCCGATCAGTCAATCAGCATCCCTTTTCTCACTTCTTGAGCCTTTTCAGCACCCGCATATTTTTCAAGGATGGCAAAACCAAAGTCGCATGCAGCGGCCGGTCCCTTACCTGTTATGAAATTTTCTGCAATTTCGACTTTATTACTTGTATACTCAGCCCCTTCCAAATAGCGGTCAAAACCAGGATAACAAGTAGCCTTCAAACCTTTCAATAGACCACGCTTGCCATAAACGAGCGGAGAAGCACAGATCGCAGCCAACGACTTACCTGCATCAGCAAAGTTTCTAATCATCTTGTCCAGACCTGCATGAGCATCCAAATTGGTCGCACCAGGCAGACCACCAGGCAGCACAATCATTTCCACCTCTTCTTCATTCAAGTTTTCGAACAACAAATCTGCTCCTACAGGTACTCCATGGGCACCCATCACTATTTTTTCACCAGTTACAGACACTGTTTTCACATCCAATCCTCCACGTCTCAAAATATCCAACGGGAACAATGCTTCAGTTTCTTCGAAACCTTCAGCCAAAAAAATGCAAATTGTTTTCATCGATCTATTTATTAAAGTATTAGAAAGTTCCTATTTCCCTTTTTAGTCAGAAAGGTTGCCCTCAATAAAAACATGAAAGCAACCTTTCCCCATTATCTTTTATAAATTTACTTCAATTTAAAATTATACGTAATGGTACCACTTTGGTTGTCCACTCCGTCTATTGCATTGAAACGAGCCTTACGAGCCGCTTCTTCGGCTGCTTTACGCAAGGCCGAATTTACCGTATTCGTCCGTTTGTTGATGCGGGTACTGATTACATGACCTGCGGGATTCACCACAATCGTCACTACCACACGCCCCTCTTCCTGTACATTGTACACGGGAACAGGCAATCCACCCGAACCCAAGGAACGGCCATTCAATTCGAATGAGGGTGATGCATCCATACCTCCCATGCTGCTGTTGCCATCTTTCCGGCCTTCAACGCCCTTTCCTTTGGAAGCATTTCCTTTAGCCCCCATTTTTGAGCCCTTTCCAAAAGCACCGGCTATTCGATTCTGAGCAGCTTGAGCGGCGGCCTTTTCTGCTTCCGCACGCTTCTCAGCCTCCGTTTTTTCCTTCGGCTTCGGTTTTTCCGTCACTTTTTGCTCCTTCTTCTGTTCCGCCACTTTCTTCTTCGGCTTCTCAGCCACCGGCTTCTTCTTTTTCGGCTTTTCCACCTTCTTTTCAGCAGGCTTCTTTTTCTCCTCTTTTACCTGGATAGACGGTTCCTCCTTCTGCGTAATCATCGGCTGCTCCACTTCGGGAGAAGGTTCCGGCTGACTGACCTCCGGTTGTACAGCTTCAGGTTGTGCGGGCTGCGGCAACACATCGACTTCCGTCATCGTATACGGGTCAGCGTCTCCCTGTGCCAATTCCATATCACCCAGCATAACAGGTACTCCACCCTCCTCCTGCTTTTCAGGCAAAGTAAGCTTGAGCAGAAAGAGCAATGCCAACACAAGGATATGCAGCACCACGGTTCCGACGATTCCTGTTATTTTACTCTGTTTCACTGTTAGAATCTCTTATTAGAATGATTAATTACATTCACTTCTTGTCCGGACGACGCGTTGCCAGCACCATCTTGAAGTGATTTTCATTTGCTATATTCAAAATCGTTACGATCTCACGATACGGAATGGATTCATCCGCATAAAGAGCGACATACATTTCAGGCTCCTTCTGGGCACATTCCTGCAGAAATGCCGGCACTTCATCCACGCTCAAAGGCATTTCATCTTCATTACCGAAAGCTCCGTAATAATTCAAGTTCTTGTCAATGATCACTCGTGCCATCGGCTTGGCAGAAGTCTGTTCCGAGCCCTGCGGCAGCAACACCTTGATAGCATTCGGAGAGACCATGGTAGAAGTGATCATAAAAAATATCAGCAGCAAAAAGATGAGGTCGGTCATGGACGACATACTAAAGCTGGGAGATATTTTCTGTCTTCTTTTCAATGCCATAAGCTCTTATTTATCGTTCGGTTCGTTCAATAAGTCCATAAAGGCCATGGTACGTGCTTCCATCTGGTTAACCACCTTGTCCACACGATATACCAAATGATTGTAAGCAAACATGGCCAAAATACCTACAACCAAACCACCTACAGTAGTAATCATCGCTTCATAGATACCTCCAGAGAGCAATGCAATATCAATGTTATTTCCAGCATTGGCCATATTCCAGAAAGCCTGCACCATACCTGTTACCGTACCCAAGAATCCCAACATCGGTGCACCGCTTGAAACGGTTGCTATGATAGAAAGTCCATTCTCCAACTTCGCGATTTCTATGTTACCGGAATTCTCAATAGCAGCCTGTACATCGGCCACCGGACGTTCCATACGAGTAATTCCCTTCTCAATCATTCGTGCAGAAGGTGTATTGGTAATACGGCAATAATTGATAGCCGACTTAATTTCTCCCGTTTTGATATAGTCACGGATACGGTCCATAAACAACGGATCATCTTTTCCCGCCTTACGGATTGTAACCATTCTTTCAAAGAAAATATAGAAGGTGACAAGCGACATAATCGCCAAAACGATCATAATCCAACCTCCCTTGCAAGCCATATCCCAAAGATTCATCTGCGGTTCACCTGAAGCCACAGGAGTCAGTACCGGATTCGCTCCAGCCATCGTTTCAACGACTGTCTGTGCAACTGTCAATAAAGTTAATGAAGTCATAATTAGAGAAGGCATTTTTTATATTCTTCAATTGTATTCTTTAATCCCAGATAAAGGGCATCACAAATCAAGGCATGACCAATTGATACCTCATCCAGCCATGGAATATTTTCATGGAAATACTTCAGATTCACCAAACTTAAATCATGACCGGCATTCAATCCCATACCCATATTGCGTGTTGCTTTGGCCGCTTCAATAAATGGTGCCACAGCCGCTTCCGGATTGGTAGGATAAGTGCTTGCATAAGGTTCCGTATACAGTTCCACGCGGTCTGCTCCTGCCTTAGCCGCATATTCAATCATTTCTACATCGGCATTCACAAAAATAGAAGTGCGCACACCAGCCTGACCAAAAGTATCCATGAGTTCGGTCAAGAATGATAAATTTGTCTTGGTATCCCATCCCGAATTAGAAGTAATCTGGTCTGGAGCATCAGGCACCAAAGTTACCTGCGACGGTTTTACCTTCAAGACCAAATCAATAAACTCTTTCGACGGGTAACCTTCGATATTGAATTCCGTTCTCAAAATGGGACGAAGTGCATAAACATCCGCATAACGGATGTGTCGTTCGTCAGGACGAGGATGTACGGTGATACCCTGTGCACCAAATGCTTCACAATCCAATGCTACTTTTTCAACATCGGGATTATTACCACCTCTTGCATTACGCAAGGTAGCTACCTTGTTTATATTTACACTTAATTTCGTCATATTGCATGAATTTTATATCTTTGCGTCATTGGAATGCAAAGTTAGCAGGTTTTATGAAAAACTTGTTATGTTAGGACCTAAAAAGATTGATAAATAACGATTGGATATGGAACAGGACATGAAATTTGCCCTTTTCGGGAATACGTATCAAGAACACAAATCTGCTCACATTACGCACCTGCTGAAGATACTTCGGAAGAGGAATGCTCAGATTTGTATCAGCCATGAATTTTATGATTTCTTGCATGCTCATACAAAGGCCGACTTGGGTGGTTTGGAAGTTTTTGAAGGCAATAAATTCACAGCTGATATGGTATTGAGTATCGGAGGAGACGGAACTTTCCTGAAAGCTGCAAGCCGTGTAGGGAAAAAGGGTATCCCTATCTTAGGCATCAATACAGGCCGACTGGGATTTCTTGCAGACATCACACCTGAACAGATGGAAGAAACGTTCGATGAAATTTATCAGGGAAAATACTTGGCTGAACAAAGAAGGGTGCTTAAGCTCACTTGTGAAGGACATGTTCTGAAAAGTTCTCCTTATTGTTTGAACGAAATCGCGGTTCTGAAACGTGACACATCTTCCATGATTACCATCCACGCTTACGTCAACAATGAACTGATGAATATCTACCAAGCCGATGGTCTGGTCGTTTCCACCCCTACCGGTTCCACTGGATATTCTCTCAGCAACGGCGGACCGATTATGGTGCCTCAAAGCGGAACCATCAGCATTACGGCAGTAGCCCCTCACATGCTCAATGTACGTCCCATCGTCATCCGTGACAATTGGGAGATTACGTTGGAAGTGGAAAGCCGAAGCCACAATTTTTTGATTGCCATTGACGGACGAAGCGAACCTTGTCGCGAAGGAACCAAACTGACCATCCGACGTGCCAACCATTACATACGCATCGTAAAACGCTGCAACCACTCGTTCTTCAACACGCTACGCGAGAAGATGATGTGGGGAGCAGATACACGTATCTGACAGTCCAACTACAGATATAAAAAATCCTCCCCGCCTTTCCAAGCTATCAAAGCAGGAAAGACGGGGAGGATTTTTATTTTTCCGATAGGAATCAGAAATTAACGCTGATTCCTCCCAGTACATTCATTCCCAAAACCGGATAACCTGTTTCAGTAAAATAAGATTGGTTCAATACATTGTTCAGATGAACGAATACATTGAAGCGTTCATTATAGTTATATTCGGCACCCAAATTCAAATTATTAAGGGCATCCAAACGTTCACCAGACACTTTCTTACGATTTTCGTAAGCATAGTTGGCAAATGCATGAATTCCTTGATAAACTTTAGCTCGAGCCGTCACGCCTAACGTATATTCTGGTTTCAAGAGCAAGAAACGAATATTCTCTTCGTTGCCCATTTTCCAGTTATTGTATTCACCATTGATGCCCAAGTCAAACCAGTCACGGTACGCATATTCAATACCCGCACCTATATAAGCGACTTTCGACTTGCCCTGTGCCAAGGAAGCGACAAATACCGAGTTTGCCTCTCCACTGAACAAGTCAACGAAGACATCGTCCTTGGTCATCCGATAACCTCCATACAATTTCAGTCCCAAACCACTTACCGGTGAAGCCTTGAAACCTGCCTGTGCATCGAACGTCGTATAAGTAGTATGCAGCTGCGGACCCTGGTACCAATAAGGAGAGAGTTCATTCAACTGTCGATACCCGTTCAAACGCGTGCCTCCCAAGGCTTGAACATACAAACTGTACGAATCACAAAAAGTATAAGTAAGATTCACATCTGGAGAGACCTTCAATCCGCTGCCATACGCCGTTTGGAAATCCACGTGAGCACCCAAGCGAATCGCTAAATCCTCATTCTGAATACGATAGTAAGGATTCAATTTCACCAGCGTATAATCTTTTATCTGAACAGGCAAAGCATCTTCAAGAGCGGCCTCTCCACTATAAGAGACATTATCCATTTCCAGACCTACACCTATATTTTGTTCGTCGTCCAAGTCTGCACATACATAGCCCTGTGTGTGTATGCGATTTTCTGAAGACTCAGCTGGCATCCAACCAATGACATGCATACGCTTAAAGCCTTCAAAGCCCACTTGAAGTGCAAAATCGAGCGGTAAAGTTCTCTTTACGGAAGCAAGTCCCACATGACCTTCTCCCATCATGAAATGCTGGTGCGTATTCGGAACAGACGTTTCTGTTCCGAATACACCCTCATCCTGGCCTTCCAATAAAATATGATTGAAAACTTGAGAGCCGAAACTACCTCCCAAATTGAACATCACTTTACGAAAACGATGGGTATAGTTCAAAGAAGCATCGGTACGGAAGAATCGCTGTGAATTTTCCTGCTTCGTGCCTGGGAAGTCCACATCTCCCGAATAGCCATACAATGAAGCCATCACATCCAAGCAATCCCGGTCTGAAATATTCCAAAGATAAGCTCCCTTCAAGTCGGTATGATTCAACGTTCCATACGCGCCCCGAAGATAGCCTCTACGCGCTCCTTTCTGACGAACATCGCGGGTAATGATTCCCATCGGTTCAAATCCATAAGAAGCAAGCGGACTAACCGAAGTCGCATAATCGATATGCTGCTTGGGCACCGCCGGCTCTTCCACCTTAGGCAACACATTTACCTTAAAGGCATCCATCACCTCCGGATTATACTGATTCTCCACTACCACCGTACGATTGAGTGTAGAATCCTTAGGCTGTTCCTGTGCCATAGCACCTGTCATACAGAGCAGTCCAGTACCTGTCAAGATAAGATTCTTATAATTTTTCATTCTGTTTCTGTTGTGTATTAAGTTTAGCCAAACGACTTTCAATCATTTCAGCGATATCGTCATTAGCCTGATAATTCTGTTTCAAAGACAGCAAATACTGTTTAGCATCTACCTGTCGGCCCAACTTCACATAGACATCCGATAAAAGCACGAAGCTGCGTGCCAACCAATAAGCATGCGGTGTACTGACCTCAATGTACTGCAAGATTTCAGCTTCCGCTTTCTTGACATTTCCTGCATTGAAATATAATTGAGCCACCAAATATTTTGCTTCAGCACCATACACGTTACGAGTATCTCTTGCCAATACTTCCAGATCAGCTTCCGCTTCTGTCTTCTTGCCCTCCTTCAAGAGCGATTTAGCTCGATAATAACGAGCTTCATTTTCCAGTTCTGGCATCAATTTATTGTTAGCCAGCAAAGAGGAAGCAGCAGCAATAGTTTCTTTAGAATCGTCCAAAAGCCATGCACTGCGCAACGCACCCGTTTCAGCCTGCAATCTGTTTTCCTGCGATACAGAACGATCGGCCAGCTGTTTGTAAAAGCCGAGTGCCTTTGCATAATCTTTCGACTTGTACGCCATATCTGCACTAAGTGCCATCGCTTCAGTAGAGAATTTGCTGGTAGGGTACTCAATCACCTTGTTCAAATATGAAGCAGCTGCCCCATAATCGTGAGCATTATAGGCAATCAATCCCAAATAATACGAAGCATTCACACTAAAAGCACCGTCGGGGAACGATTGCAGATAACGAACGAAGCTAGCCTGAGCCTGAGCCATATCTCCACGCATATACACACGTTCGGCTGCCGTATAAGTCAGCGAATCACGTTCATTCACGTCGAAATTAGCACCTCCAGGAATGGTAGAAGCAAAGGCCATGTATTCATCGACTTTATTCAAATCAATATAAACCGATTTCAAGTCACGCTGAGCCATACGAGCCTCTTCACTACCCGGATACTTACTGATAACCTTCTTGTAAGCATCAATCGCTTCGTTATAGCGATCGTTCTGATAATAAAGAAGGCCGATTTCATTCGCCGATTTACGAGCCAGCGGACTATCAGGATAACGGTCGACCAACAACTGATAACGTTCGATAGCATTGCCAGCCTGTTCCTGCTGCACAAAAGCACGTCCCTGTTCATAAAGTGCATCATCAACATATTGTGACGAAGGATATTTAGCCAACAAGCGGTTCAATGTTTCTACCTTTCCTGTATAATCGCGCTGCAATCCTTTTACGAATGCTTCTTGGAAAAGAGAATAATCACCTAAAGACGGGTCCATGCCTACAGCTTTGGCATATTGTTGACGGGCCTCATCAAACTGGCGGGCAAAGAAATAACAGTCACCGGAACGGTTGTAGGCATCCCCTACCACAGCAACCTCTTTCATGCCTTTCGAATCCAAGAAACGATTGAACCAATTTCTAGCTACTGCGTAATCCTTCTGCTTGAATGCCGTGTAGCCCAAATTATACATAGCCAATCCATATTCCTGTGCATTCTTGTCTGTAGCGAATTCCAGGTACTGGCGATAATCGGCAGCAGCCTGTGCATATTGCTGCAAACGATATTTTGATTCACCACGCCAGAAATAAGCATTCGCTTTGGTCTGCTGGTTGTAAATGCCCAACTGCAAAGACTGAGAAAAATAATCAATCGCATTCTCAAAGGCTGTCTGAGCAAAAGCCTGAGTACCGATACGGAAAAGAAGTTTCTGCTTCACCTCCAAAATACGCGGACCCGGCTGACTGATTTTTTCGATAGACTGTAAAGCCGCCATGTAGCTGCGGGTATTCATATACACCTCAACCAAATAATCGTTGACCTTGTTCGTATAAATAGAATTGGGGAATTCATTCAAGAAACGTTCGAAAACGGTTACAGACTCTGCAAACGGAGAATAAGAGGTTTCGTGGATACTCAACGCATAATTGTACAAAGCCTGTTCCTTGATAGCCGGATCAAAATCGCTGGCTGCAGCCTGCTCAAAAGACAAGCGAGCCATGTTTCTGTCCTTCAACTGCAGATAAGCCAATCCTCGATGAAGATAAGCGTTCTGAGCCATCGCATCGTCTTTATCCGTCGCTTCACCCAGACAAGCAGCCGCTTTTGAAAATACCTGCGTATGATAATAACTCATACCCAACATATACATGGGCTTACGTCCCGGAAGTACGGCAGTAGACCGGTAAGACTCCAATTCACGAGCAGCCTCACCGTAATTTCCCATCGCGTAGCTTGCTTCACCCGCAATACGATGCATCTCTCCCGATTTCTCCTGATTAGGGAAACGATTCAAGTACTGATCAGCCATCTGCTTAGCTTTGGAATAATCACCTTTCATCAAATAGATATCGGCCACATAGTAAGGACTCAGATGAGCATACTGTTTGTTACTGCCCACCGCCTGAAAGCCTGCCAAAGCCGAATCATAACGCTGCTGCACATAATCAAGATATGCCAAATGATACACCGCATCCGTCTGATAACGGTCACCTACAGTCTTCAGCACCTGGAACCAAGCCTTCGCTTCCTCCAAATTGTTTATCTTCATGTACGAAAGAGCCAGACGGAATACACAGTCCTCACGGTCTTTATCACCCAATGCATCAAAATCACAACTCTTCAAGAGTGCAATGGCTTCACTATACTTACCTTTAAAGAAATAGGCTGAACCAATCAACGCCTCTACCCTGTTCTTATAACGAGATTCCGGATGAGCCGTCAGATAAGCATCCAAACGTTTGATACAATCCGGCATACGCAACTCATAAGCGGTACAAGCCAGCATATAATCAGCCTCATCTTGAAAATCAGCATTTTCCTTATCACTGAGATAACGATTCAACGTCTGGCGAGCAGCAGCGTAATCCTCACGAAGGAACAACTGCTTTCCATCCTCAAACAAGCGTCGGGAATCGGTCAGCGGCTCAACCTGCTGTGCACCGACAGCCAGCGGAAGTGTACACATCCAACCAGCTATCCATACGTACTTCTTATTCTTCATATTTTATGATATTTACAATATAGTCTGTTGTTACAAAGTTTCTTTTTTCCCTGCAAGATATTCCTGTTTAAAACGAGTCACCCCCTTACGGATAGAGTCCAGACCGAAAAGTTCCGGCTGCAAATCCTTTACAGGTACCCAAAAAGTGTCGGCCACATCATCCATTGCCTGCAGGATTGAATCATCCGCCACCTTGCACATAAAGAACTGGTCGAGTGTATGCACCAGAAATCCTGAGTACAGATAAGTATTAGGATAAGAGAACATATAACGCGCTTCCGTCACCGTCAAGCCTGTTTCTTCCTTAACCTCACGGGCCACCCCTTCTTCACCAGTCTCATACATATCGATAAATCCTCCCGACAAGTCCAACGTACCTTTCGCAGGTTCTTTGGCACGACGGCACACCAACAATTCATCGTTATCGTTCATGATAAATGCCACCGTAGCAGCACTCGAATTGAAATAATACACAAAGCCGCAATCTCTACATTTTTTGGCCTTTTCATTGTGCTCATCGAAATGAGACGACCCACATTTCGGACAATATTTAAACAACTCCAAAGGATGCATAATTCTTCAATTTATAACAAACACAAAGATAAAGAAATAATCTGAAGTTTAACCTTTTCAGTCGAATTAAGCGTCCAAATTCCACTATAAAAAACAAAGAATTTGTACAGGAAGTTCATTGTGAAGTGTCAAGATATAAAAAAGAGTT
>RCNH01000889.1_pt1 | contig 12866 bp, 12 predicted proteins | sample 2041161 | NCBI WGS metagenome assembly RCNH01 (sample SAMN09708215, study PRJNA481090) | Feces metagenome, whole genome shotgun sequencing project. | biome: feces | host: Leptonychotes weddellii | place: Antarctica: Sion Island | collected 2010-03-01 | reverse complement strand
CCCGAGGACTTCATCCGAACGCCTGATCGGGATGAACAACTTGCCAGGATGATCCGGCGGCGCTACCCCCACGCCGCGGAAGGACTTTGTAACCATGCACGCGTTTATAACGACTGTGTAGCTCTGGCAGAAAAATATGCCGCACAGGGAAAACTGTTGATTGTTGCGCCGGATGACACCTGCGGCGTTACGACACTTACAAGAGACCGCTCACCACAGGATCATTTGCGTCTGGAGCACTTATATCAAAAGGGATATGAAGACGGCAAAAAAATTCAGCGTTTCCTTTCAGGCCACTCTGAACAGCAGTAAATCATTTTTATCTTTCGTATACTAAAAACAGTTGGAGAATTGGCTGCCAATTCTCCAACTGTTTTTTCTTGCTTTCCGCTGTTGTGAGGAATTATGAAATGCACGCTATCCACAGAGCCACCGTCACTTTTCATAAAGTAAATTACAATTATATAGGCATATTCACGGAAGAGCACTGGTATCTTATGGGCTTTTGTACGATATTCAGGCAAGTGGGCTTCATTGCCTAATGACTTGGATTATAATAAAGATATACTGAAATTGAAACGATCAGCGTGTGTCCGGCACTGACTGATTACAACATAGCCGCCCATACTCCGGCGTGCGCAGGAAGGAGATACCTGGAAGGTGTACAAAGTCATTGAAGTAAAGGAAGGCATTCTGGCCGGGAATGACCGCAGAGCAGATGCCGTCCGTCAAGAACTGAAGCAGAGAAAAACTTTTCTCTTAAACCTCATGTCCTCTCCCGGTTCCGGCAAAACCACAACGCTTTGCCGAACCATTGAGGGTCTGAAGAATACCATGTCCATTGGTGTTATGGAGGCAGACATTGATTCCGATGTGGATGCAAAAACCATCACTGAGACAGGTGCCCGGGTGATTCAGCTCCACACCGGCGGTATGTGCCACCTGGATGCAGATATGACGGCTCAGGGCATGGAAGCTATGGGTACCGAAAATCTGGATCTGGTGGTTTTAGAGAACATCGGAAACCTTGTGTGCCCAGCAGAATTCGATACCGGTGCAGTAAAGAACGCTGTAATTTTATCTGTACCCGAGGGCCACGACAAGCCCCTGAAATATCCCCTGATGTTCTCAAAATGCGATGTGCTGATTATCAACAAAATGGATGTACTTCCCTACTTCGACTTCGATATGGAGAAGGTGCAGGAGTATGCCCGGATGCGGAATCCCAACATTGAGATTTTCCCCATTTCCGCAAAGACCGGAGAAGGCATGGATGCCTGGCTGGACTGGCTGAAAAATCAGGTTGCTGCCTGGAATCACACGGAAACGATGTAAAGGAGACAAACAGTATGACTGCTTTTAACCCCACCCCCTATGAAGTACCGGCAGATCTGCCCAAGCGCCCGATTATCCTGAAGCTGGCCCAGATGATTACCAACCGCATGGGCCGGAAGGTCACCTATGAAGATCCGGAATACTGGGGACTTCAGTGTGTTGTCACCGATGAAATGGCAGAGGTTGCCCTCAAAATGAAGGTGCGCAAGCCCAAGACCCTGGAACAGCTGGCAAAGCTCACAGGCAAGGACCCGGAAGCACTGGAAAAACTTCTCTTTGAGATGAGCTGCATCGGTTGAATATAACTGGGAAAATCTGGACGGGAAAAACCCCAATCACGAAAAGCGCTATGTGCTGCCGCCTTTTGTCCCCGGCAGTGCAGAATTCATGAACATGAACCAGAAGCAGCTGGATGAGCACCCAGAACTTGCCAAGTTCTTTGAACGCATGACCTTTGAAGCACTGGAAGATGTCACGCCCATGGTGCCTCCCGGAGGCGCCGGACTGGGTATGCACGTAATCCCCGTAGAGAAAGCCATTGAAGCCTCCCCGCAGTCCATATCCATCGAGCACATTTCCCACTGGCTGGATAAATATGAAGGCAAATATGCTTCTTCTCCCTGTGCCTGTCGGCTGTCCCGTCGGATGTATGACGAAGGCAGCGGCGACGACCCCAACGACTGGTGTGTTGCCGTTGGCGATATGGCAGACTACCTGGTGGAGACCCAGCGGGGCAAGTACATCACCAAGGAAGAAGCCCTGGAAATCTTCCGCAAGGCAGAAGAAAACGGTTTTGTCCATCAAATTACCAATATCGACGGTGAAAATAAAATTTTCGCCATCTGCAACTGTAACATCAACGTTTGCTATGCACTGAGAACCTCTCAGCTGTTCAATACCCCAAATCTAAGCCGGACCGCCTATGTGGCTAAGGTGACTGCCGAAAACTGTGTGGCCTGCGGCCGCTGTGTGGAGGTCTGCCCGGCAGGTGCCGTCAAGCTGGGTCAAAAGCTCTGCACCAACGACGGACCCATTCAGTATCCCCGGCATGAGCTGCCGGACCGCACCAAATGGGGCCCCGAGAAATGGGATACCGACTATCGCAACACCGCCCGAATCAACTGCTATGATACAGGTACTTCTCCCTGTAAAACTGCCTGCCCTGCCCACATTGCTGTCCAGGGTTATCTGAAGCTGGCCTCTCAAGGCCGGTATCAGGAGGCACTGGCCCTCATCAAGCGGGAAAATCCCTTCCCTGCTGTCTGCGGCAGAGTATGCAATCGCCGCTGTGAGGATGCCTGCACCAGAGGTACCATTGACAGAGCTGTGGCCATTGACGAGGTCAAACGGTTCATTGCCCAGCAGGATTTGAATGCAGAAACCAGATATATTCCTCCCGTAGTTACCCCCACTCTCCAGGAAGGCGGCTTCAAACAGAAGATTGCCATCATCGGTGCCGGTCCTGCCGGTATGAGCTGTGCATTCTATCTGGCAGAAAAAGGCTATCATCCCACTGTCTTCGACAAGGCTCCCCGTCCCGGCGGCATGATGGCAAACGGCATTCCCTCCTTCCGTCTGGAGCAGAATGTTGTGGATGCAGAAATTGACATTCTCCGTGAGATGGGCGTGGAATTTCAGTGCAATGTAGAGGTGGGTAAAGATGTTACCATCCAGCAGCTCCGGGAGCAGGGCTACCAGGGCTTCTATGTTGCCATCGGTCTGCAAAACGGCGGTAAGCTGGGGATTCCCGGCTGTGAAGCGAAAAATGTGATCTCCGGTATCGACTTTATGAAATCCGTAAATATTGACGGCCCCAAGCCCATTTCCGGCAAGGTAGTGGTCATCGGCGGCGGCAACATTGCCTGTGATGTTGCCCGAACTGCTGTCCGCTGCGGCGCAGAGGTCAATATGTACTGCCTGGAGGGCTACGAGGAAATGCCCTGCGGTGAAGAGGATCGAAGCGAGTGTGAGCGGGACGGCATTACCATCCACGCAGGATGGGGTCCTCAGAAAATTCGTTCTGAAAACGGAGCCTGCGCAGGAATCCGCTTCAAGAAGTGCACCCGGGTGAAAAACGACGAGGGCCGGTTTGATCCCCAGTTCGATGAAGCACAGACTCAGGACGAGGACTGCACCATGGTTCTCTACTGCATCGGTCAGCGGGTTGAGTGGAAGGATCTTCTGAAGGATACAAAGGTAGAGTTTAACCGCAACGGTACCGCCAAGGCCGATCCTCTGACATATCAGACCGCAGAGCCTGACATCTTTGTAGGCGGCGACGTATACAGCGGTCAGAAATTCGTCATTGATGCCATTGCAGCAGGTAAAGAGGGCGCAATCTCTCTCCATCGCTATGTCCAGCCCCACAGCAGCCTGACCATCGGGCGAAACCGCCGGGAGTATATCGCTCTTGACAAGGAAAATATTGCCATCGACAGCTATGACAACACGCCTCGTCAGCAGCCCGGTTATAACGAAGCGCTGAGAAAGACCTTCCAGGATGACCGGACAGGCTTTACACCGGAGCAGGTGAAGGCAGAAACCAGCCGGTGCCTCGGCTGCGGCGCTTCTGTGGTGGATCCAAACAAGTGCATCGGCTGCGGTGTCTGCACCACAAGATGTGCCTTTGATGCCATCAAGCTCTACCGGGAGCGGCCTGAGTGCAGCGATATGCAGCGTCTCGAGGACAAGATGAAGAAGATTCTCCCCTACATGATCAAGCGGGATATGAAGATCCGCTTCGGGAAGAAGGAAGAGTAATGCACGAGCTTGGCCTTGTCATGCACGTAATTAAATCCGTAGAAGCAGTGGCAGAAGAAAACAACATCCCGGAGGTCAGTGTTGTCACTCTGGAAATCGGTGAAGTCTCCGGAGTGGTCCATCGGTATCTGACGGATTGCTGGGCCTGGGCTGTCCAGAAAACCGAGGTGCTGAAAAACGCACAGCTGCAGATTGAGGCAACCCCGGCGGTAACACACTGCGATCACTGCGGGGAGAATTATCCTACGGTGGCCCACGGAAAAATCTGTCCCCACTGCGGCAGCGGAGAAACCTGGCTGCTCACTGGTACTGAAATGAACATCAAAGAAATTCTTGTCCCATATGAAGACGAGAAACCGTCAAGCTCTCCCTGAGTAACTGACGGCGCGCATAGATACTGTTAAATTCTGAAATGAGGAGCTGCAAATGCAGCTCCTCTTTTCTGCGTGTCGAAAAAGCCTTTCCATCCGCAGGGGCGTAACCACTTTTTGACCGGCTCAAATGAGTATGATTGCAAATGTCAAGGGAGATTCATCGGCGACCGATGAATTACAACACAATTTCTTGTATACTCGTAGCAATCGCGCATGAAAAGTGCCCTCCCTACTGGGTGTCCAGTAAGGAGGGCACATATCTAATTTGAAAACAATGATGACCGCCAATCAGGAAGGCCGTGTCAGCAAAATGATTCTCTGTTCCAATCCGAAGATTGGCCTTGTAATGCTGAAAAGAGGGGTACAATTGTCTTAGCGATTCCAGGGCATCCATATCCCATGAAATTCTCCCGCTATCCCATTTATTCCGGGACTGTAATTCCGCTTTCACACTTTCCTATTTGGCTTTTATTGAAGCTGACGAATTACATCAATGACGCTGCCATCACGATATTCCACCACCGCCACAACACGATCCGTGGTTTTCATCTGTTTCGGTATCCCCGTAATGGATTCGGCCAGCTGTTGCAGTTCCTCAATTGACATGAGTTTCAGATTGGTGCGTTCCAGATCCTCTTTCAGCTGCTCATAGTTCCGATGTCGGGGATTGAGGGCAATACCCGCCTGGGTCACAACGCAAGCTACTGTATCACCAGGGGTACAGCAGGTGAATACTCGATTGACGATGGATGGTGTACGGCCTCGGACAATGGGCAGCGCCACAATCGAAATATCCGCTCCCTCGGCTACATCCGGGCCACCACCCAGACCGCCCATCATCTGACCAGAGGACCCGGTCAGAATGTTCACATTAAAATCCTTGTCCACCTCAAGTGCTCCCAACACGCCAAAGTTCAGCTGGTTGAGATAGCAGCCCTTGCTGTATGGATTGGCATAATCTGCATTATCTATCTCCATAACACCTGGGCGATCCAGAATTGCTTTCGCCGCAACGGCATCAAAGGATTGACTGCAAGCAACTGTTTTTACCATTCCTTGGTCATACATATCGATAATGCCGGATGTAATCCCCCCTAGTGCAAAGCTTGCCTGGATGCCTCGCTCCCGAACGCGATCTGCCAGAATTTTTGTACAGGCAATGCTAATCGCTCCTGCACCGGTTTGGAAGGAAAATCCCTGCTGAAACAGTCTGGACGCACTGATTACGTCCACCACTCGTTCTGCAATCAGCAGGTCTCTTGGATTTTTTGTCAGTCTGGCTGCACCTGCACCAATTTTAGTCGGGTCACCAATCTGCTCAACCTGAACAACATAATCCACAAACATTTGGCTGATACTCACCGGGCAGCAGGGGTAGTCTACTAACGTATCTGTTATCACAATCACTTTTTCCGCATTGTGGGCATCCACAAACGCATATCCCAAGCTGCCACATGGATTCTTACCAATCTGACCCGTACAATTTCCATAGCGGTCAGCCGCCGATGCCGCAATAAAGGCCACATCGATGTTCAACTCTCCCGCTTCAATGGCTCTGGGTCTTGCCCCATGAGGACGAAGGATGACAGGCTGATCCAGCGAAATGCTACCGTTAATCAGTCCATCTCCCAGTTGTCCACGAATTCCGCTGGCCTCTACACGGGTAATGGTCCCATCCTGCACATACTCTGCCAACGAGAAATTATTCAGATTCACTACTGCACTGGGTGCAAATGTTAAATTCTTAATGCCAAGACTGCGAATAGCAGACAGCACCTGTCCTACCACATAGTCGCCTTCCCGAAAGCAATGATGGAAAGAAATCGTCATACCATCTTTCAGTCCGGCTGCTACAATCGCAGCAGTGAGATTCGGTTTTATTTTCTCCTCTTCAGAAGCGCGTCTGGGCCGTCTTTTGGTACAGGCTGTCCCTAGATAAGACTGTTCTCCGCATGGGCCCTCATAAGGACGTACCACATAGTCGCCAATTCTCTCCGGAAGCACTCTCCCCACATGATTTACAACCATATCAGTACGCTCCTTTCATGAGTCCTGCTGCCTTTGCTTGGGCTAGGACTGTTTTCGCGCGAATTTCCATGGGTTTATCCACCATACTTCCATCAACCACGACAACGCCTGTACGGTTCTTCGCTCCTGTCTCCAAGGCATCCAGAATACGGATTGCATTTTTAATTTCCTTCCGAGAAGGTGTAAAGGCGGCGTTTACAACATCAATCTGTCGGGGATGGATCACAGTTTTGCCGTCAAATCCCAAACCACGGGTCATTTGCAGGTCGTCCAATAGTCCTTCTTCATCATTAAAATCACTGAACACGGCATCCTGTGCAGAAATTCCCGCCAGGCGGCAGGCTTCCAGCACCTGCATTCTGGCATAAAAAATTTCCCACCCTGCTTTGCTTCGTTTTGCACCCAGGCTTGCTGTATAGTCCTCGGCTCCCAGAGCCAGGGCCACCACACGCGGACTTGCCGATGCAATCTCTCTGGCGTTGGCTGCGCCCAAGGCAGACTCAATATTGCACCACAGCTCTATCTGTCCCTCCGGAATTCCTGCCGCTTTTTCAATACGTTTCATTTCTTCATCGATCCACTGCACTTCCCTGGCGTGCTCCACTTTAGGAAGACGGATGGCATCGGGTCGTGCGCGAACAGAAGCCTCCAGATCTTCCGGCAGTTCCTCCGAATAAAGGCCATTGACCCGAATCAGAACGTACTTGTCATGAGGGCGGTGATAGCGTACCGCATTGTATACCAGAAATCTGGCAGCATCCTTTTCGGCAGCTGCTACAGAGTCTTCCAAATCATAAACCAGACAGTCTTCGTTATAGAAACGTGCTTCCAGCATTTTTCCGGGGCTGGAGCCGCCGGCATAGAGACTGGTTCTTTTCAATCCTTCTTTGTGCATTCTTTTTTATCCTCCCTCGACCAGTCATATTGAATTTCCGCCGCCCTGCAAATTGCACAGCTGAGCCGTGCACGGATCGTACAATCCAACGCTCCCCTGTCAAAAAGGTGAACCTGTGCGTCACGGACCTCAAATTTCTCCAGTACTTCACGCACCGTCTGTTCTATGGAGTCCCCAAACAACGCTTTGACATCACTTTCCAGGTCTATTTCAATGCCGTTGCCAGGGTTCGGAAGAATGGTGATTTGAATATCGCTGGACTCTAAAGTACCGACAACCGCAGTCTTTTTTAAGTTCATGTTTTTCTCTCCTATTATGGAAATTGATCATTCAGGAAAAGCGGGCCGCTGAATACAACGGCCCGCCTCTGATTATTACACGGGATCCGTTCTAAATCCCTATCCGGGAAGGATCAACCTTCCATGATGATATCCGTGATTTGCTCAGCATAGTCGCGAATATCAATGCCATTGGTAAACTTCAGACAAGTACCGCTAGGATAACGTGTTTTTTCAATCCAGGCTGCGGGCATCTTGCTTGCGCCGTATTTTGCGCCCAGGATAACGCCCGCTACTGCACCGATTGTGTCTGCATCCCGACCAAAATTACCTGCAACCGTGACGCCGGAACGGAAGTCGTTATGGACTGCCTTCAGGCATACAAATGCGGAGGGGATAGCCTCAGCCGTCGTAGCCCAGGAGCTGGTCCACAGGAAATCGTGCAGCTCCATCCAAGCATCCAGCAAGCTTCCTTTATCTTCCAGGATTTCAAAAGCCTTTGTCATGTTGTAGTACAGCCAGGAATCCTCGGGGATTGCGGACATGGCCGCCTGGAAGATCTCATCCATCGTACCGTCTACCATTGCTACAGACACCGCCGCAGCAACTGCCTGCGCACCCCAGATACCGTCTCGGAAATGACTGATCTCAGATTCGATTTGCGCATATTCCTTTGCCTTCTCGGGGTCGCCTGCACACAGTACGCCAATCGGTCCAATTCTCATAGAGGATCCGTCACTCATGTGAAAAGTATTAAACTTGCCAGATAGCGGCGGCAGGATCCCCTTGCGAAGGTTGTTCGCTGCCTCAATTTCACTGGCACCGCCACGCTTGTACTCATCCTGCGTGACAACATCTTCCATCCAGGACTTAACAACCTCTTCACTTGTCAGTTTGCCACGGCAGCGGATAATGGTCTTCGCTGTCAAGAGTGCAAACTCAGTATCATCGGTGCTCCAGGAAGCGCCCTTATTAAAATCCGTTGTAACCGCATAGTTTACACGATTTTCCTGCTTTCTGGAGGCATCGCCAAAAGAGTCTCCGATCGCCAATCCAGACAGAGCGCCATAGACCTTATCAAAGACTCGCTCTCTATTCTGAATAAACTCTTGTCTAGTTACCATGAATGTACCTCTTTTACGTCTCTAATATTATCGTATCTCAAACTTTTTGATTAGCCAAACGTCTCTTCCAGGATCGGTGCAAAATCATTTCCGCCCGCCTGATTCCACTTTTCAACGAACTCATCAAACGCATCAATGGACTTTGTCCCCCGGATGATATCCGCGGCATATTCGTTGTAGAGGTTGTTCATGGCATCCCACTGAGGTACCATTTCCTCGGGAATCAGGAGGTTGTGATCCATAACCATATACTGATTGACCTTATCCAGAGAGTCGCTGGCTGCGGGAGTCAGGACCGGCTCTGCCAGAGCAGGTTCGGGGTTAAAGTTCAGAGTGGTATCCCAGAAACGGGCCCACCAGCCGTCGAACTTGTCGGTGAAAACGATCTTATCATTTTCAATGACATACTGCTGACCCTCTATACCAACCTTGTCCAGAATACGGCCCTCGGGGGTTGCCATGAATTCCAGAACCGCCCATGCAGCATCCTTGTGCTCAGAATCAACGTTGATTGCAAAGCCGCGGGATTCCTTGGTAACGTCAATTGCAGTATAGGACTGAGCTACGCCAGAAGCCGGAGGCAGAACGGTCAGGGCAGCTTCAGGGCCATCAATCGAGGTCACCTTGGTGTCGTAAACCTGAACAACGCCGCCTGCGGTGCCGCAAATCAGGCCAGCCTTACCCTCATAGAACTTCTGCTCTGCTACATCCCAGGTGTTAGTCAGGAAATCAGGGTCAATCAGGCCTTCCTGATACAGCTGGGCATAGAACTCCAGCTTTGCCTTTTCAGCCTGGCTGGCCTTTCCAAAAATCCACTTACCGTCTTCCTGCACGCAGGTACCGGTAACACCGAATGCCTGGTTAAAGATGGAGTCCAGCTTTGCGGTATCGCCGAAGAAAGTCATGGCATACTCAAAACCGCCAATTTCCTTGAGTTCCTTAAAGAAGGTATGGTAGTTCTCAATAGAGGGATCTGCCAGCAGAGTCTTGTAGGAAGGAATCTTTGCAAGCACATCAGAACGCACAACCGGAGTCTGCGCACGAGGAGGTGCCAGCCAAAGCAGGTACGGGTAGTTTGCCAGCTTTTCCTTATTGGAATCATCCATCAGATTCTGGACGTCGGGAGAGCCCTCAATATAGGCAGTCAGGTCTTCCAAAAGGCCCTGAGCTGCAAGAGGCTGGTCGCCACCCTGGAAGTAAATAATATCCGCGTCTACTTCACCGTTCATAACTGCCAGAGGCATTGCAGATGCATAGCCGCTTGCAGGAGGTTCCTGGAAAACAATATCCACATACTGGCCTTTTGCTGCCATTTTCTCTTCAATTGCTGCGGTCAGATTGACCACATCCTCTTCATCAGGGAAAACATCCTTCATGACGATCTTCACTTCAACAGGAGCATCCGGGGAACCGATGCTCCCCTCAACTGCTTCGGTGCTGCCTGCAGTTTTCTGAGCCTCCGGATTACCTTTGGTAGCGGCAGGCTGATTGTCAGTCTGTCCGCCACAGCCTGCCAGACTGCCCATAATCATTGTGGTTGCCAATGCGAGCGCGAATAACTTTTTCATACTGTTCCTCCACCTTTTCATTTTTTATTCCTTGACGCCGCCTGCCATAACATCCTTGTTGTAATACTTGAGTACCAGCGGATAGACAAGCAAAATTGGGATGATAGCGACGACAATCGTGGCATATTGAAGTGCAGTGTAATCAAGCTGGGCAAGCTGGTTGTAATCGAAGAGATTCTGAGTACCGATTAAGGTAGTCATATCGCCATCCACTACAAACTTACGCAGAATGACCTGCAGGGGGACTTTCGAAGTCGAAGAAATGTAGATGCTTGCACGGTAGTATTCATTCCAGCGAAATACGCCATAGAACATCGTGAGCGTTGCGATGCCAGCTTTTGACAGAGGTGCCATGACGCTAAAGAGAATTCTAAGATGTCCTGCACCGTCAATTCTGGCTGCCTCACAGAGTGTCACAGGGACTGACTCAAAGTAGCGCATCATAATCACGAGGTAATAGACATTAACTGCCTGGCAAAGGATGACGGACCAACGGCTGCCGGTCAGATGAAGTGCTTTCACCGTGATGTACTCGGGAACAATGCCCGGATCAAAGAGCATCATGGTAATAAAGAACACCATCAATACCTTTTTACCAACCAGATTGGGTCTGGTCAGAACATATGCCGCCATGATCGTCAAAAACATATTGAGTACCGTGCCGATGCCCGTAATAAATAAGGAGTTAATCAGGGACGGCAGTACATCCTTGTTGGCAAAAATGACCTTGTAGTTTATCAGGGAAAAACCTCTGGGAAGGATCTCCAGACCGCCCATCGATGCCGACTGTGCCGGATCCGAAAGGGATCTGGCCAGAATATGCAGCAGTGGAATCACCATCGTCAGCGTAACTAGAAACAGAATTGCCATCAGCACCCACTGAAAAAATCCCAGAGCACGATGTTTTTTTCGATTCAGATTTTCGGAATCGCTTCTCATTTACCACACCCCCGATCCGGTTAGTTTCTTGGAAGTAACGTGCGTCAGCAGCACAAGAATGAGGCCAAATATTCCCTTCATCAGGGAAACAGCTGTTGCAAGTGAATATTGACCACTCTCAATACCCACTCGGTTAATGTAAGTATCCAGAATATCAATACTGCTGTTCACCGAAGCATTGGTAAAGTTATACACCTGATCAAAACCTGCGGACATGAAGAAGCCGAGATTCAGAATGAACACCGTCGTCATCGGAACCAGCAGCGCAGGAAGGATAATGTGCTTCACAATATCCCAGCGGCTTGCACCGTCCAAAGCTGCCGCTTCATAGATATCGGCGCTGATACTAATAATGGCTGTGTAGAATACAATGGAATCCCAGCCGATACTTCTCCAGCCTTCACAAAAGAAGAGAATCCAGCGAATTGCGCCCTTGCTTGTCATGAGGTCCACAGGTCCGGCACCAAATAATTCCAGAATGGTGTTGATACCGCTGTTGTCTGCCGGTGCCAGAAAAGACTTCCAAATACCGGCAATAACAACCCAAGACAGGAAATGCGGCATATACGAAACCACTTGTACATACTTCCGGAAACGGTTCACACGGAGCTCATTCAGAAGCAGTGCAAAGATTACGAAGGCAGGGAACAGAAGGACGTACTTCATAAAGCTAATGATGATCGTGTTCTTTAAAATCTGTAGAAATGCCGGAGATTTCACCATCATCTTGAAATACTTGAGCCCTGCAAAAACCCACGGAGTCCTCGCTTTATAATCACAGAAGGCCAGCCGCATATTGATCATGGGCCAAACGCGAAATACGCAGAAGTAAACAATCGTAGGCAGAAGCATCAGATATAAGATTTTGTCTTTCCAGATTTGATTCAAAACGCTGTGCATTCTTCCCGTCTTCTGCTGTGGAAGTCGGTTATTCATAATCTCATCATCTCCCCAGGTTAAGCAACCGGTTTCTCTATGATTAAAATTATATACGCAAAAATTTTTGATTTCAAGTTGTTATATTAACCAAAAAGTCTCTGCGTATTTTGTTAATAAAAGCTGGCAAACAGTTCCCGTGTTTGCCAGCTTTTCCTGTACAATATTATATTACCGAATATGTTGCGCTTTCTTACTCCATTTTATCAAAGAAGCCGAAGATGACATATTTTGATGCCGTTTTAACAATACTCACTGTCGTAACTGCGTTTACGGGTTGTGTTACGAAGTACCAGCTGCGGTTCCACAATCATGTGTGGCAAAATAACCTGCTCGCCATTGATAATACTGAGAAGCTGTTGCGAAATATGCTGGGCCATTTGATAATGGGGTTTTGAAACTGTGCTGAGGGGCGGATTTACCACAGTTGTAAGCTCAATATTGTCAAATCCAATGACCTCCACATCTTCCGGCACCCGAATCCCTCTGTGCTGCAGCTGGGCCACAACGCCAATTGCAATCAAATCGCTGCCGGTCATAATGGCATCAAATTTCACCCCTCGATCCAGAATATCATCTACAGCCTGGCGGCCATAGTCTATTGAATAGTCGCCGCTCAGAATCAGTTC
>RCNH01000735.1_pt1 | contig 12881 bp, 10 predicted proteins | sample 2041161 | NCBI WGS metagenome assembly RCNH01 (sample SAMN09708215, study PRJNA481090) | Feces metagenome, whole genome shotgun sequencing project. | biome: feces | host: Leptonychotes weddellii | place: Antarctica: Sion Island | collected 2010-03-01 | reverse complement strand
ACTCCCGGATGGTATCCACATTCATAGAAAGGATACCGGCATTCTTTATGAGAGATGTGAAAATATCGATTTTAGTATCCAAACGGTAAAAAGAAAGCAGGAGCGTCATATACATACCGACCTCAGGAATCTTTCCGGAAAGAATCCCACGAACCAGATACAGGATGATGATGAATTGTGTCACAGCGAAGATGACTTCGTGAATGCAATTCCAGAATGTCACCTTCCATACATACGAGCCAACCACCTTACGTTTGCGTTTCCCAATCTTTTCATATCCTTGGAACACCGAGCTGCTAAGTGGTGTGGACTTCATGTCCGCAGCATAGTCCTTTACATAGAATAAACGATGGAAGTAATCAAGCCGACGATCCAGGGGTATGATTTCCTTTTTACGATTGATCACATGGCGATTCACCTGTTTATCGGCAAGTGTATGCAATATCATTTGAGCAACTTCCAGCAAGAAAATCCATGGTCCCAAAGAGGCAATAATCGTGCCAAGTACAGCAACACTCAATATACACTGAAAAAAGCCAACCAGAAATTCACGGCCTTCCTTTACCTGCCCTGCGTACTCCTGAATAGCCCAGGCATAGCGATCGTAATACTTGGGATTATCCATGTATTTATAATCGAGCCCCATGGCCTTTTCATAAATATCCCGTTTTACTTTCAGGTCGATTTCAGTTTCCTTTTTTGTAAAATAGCCCCGTGAGATTTTGCGGATTATATTGATTGAGAAGTCCAGCCCACAAATCGCAGCAGCGACACAGGCTATATAGAGAAACGATTTTTGAGCGGACAATAACTCGATCATGATTTCGGGAAATCGTACATAGATGACATCATCAATAGAAGAATATAATCCTAAAATGCAGACAGACAAAATAATGTAAATTTTCCCGTATTTCCAGAATGGCTTGCAGATCCACATGATATTTTTAATGTGGCTGTGCAGTGTTTTCATCGGTGCAAATCAGTCCTTTCTGTGAAACACCCAGCATAAAAAGAAATGATCCGGATGCTTATTCTGATTCTCTGGTCTTTTGAATCCAAGCGTTCCAGCGAGGATCGGCCTGCATTTGTTTTTTTACCTGGCTGCAATCAGGAACACACCACACAGGCCAATCTTCTGGCAACGTTTCCGCGAAATGGCCCGTTGTTTTGCTCTTGGGGTTCATTTCTATTTGACAAAGCAGGGGCGAGGACAGTGTTTCTTTACTATCCGTTGTCAGCCCTTCATAGTTTCTGGCATGGTACAGTGCCTGATCCAACGCATCAAATGCACCGTTTTTATCGCCATCGAGCCATAAATGCTCGGATAAATACAGATACATATGGGCGATTTTACGATTATACAATCCGTATTGTTTGTCATTAAATACGGCATCGTACAGACCGATGGCATTTCTAATAATTGTAATCAGTTTGCTTTCATCAAGGTTCTGATTGCTCAATACGCTGAAAATCATCAAATCCGAAGAGGTATCGATCATTTTCAAAAGTGTTTCACTTAGTACTCTTGCACGCTTTTTTCCATCGCACGCGTTAATTTTCAGCATTTCTTTGCAGCAGCAAATACTCGGTGCAGAATCCGCAAGCTGTTCTGCTTTTTCATAGCTGCCCACATTGACATACAGCTGCATAAGTTCTTTGGTGGCCTGACAGCGAAGCTCCCCGTCACTCAGCGTCATAAGAACATTTTCATAGAGCTTGATCGCTTCTCCCCATTCTGCATAAGCCTTATGTCGCTGCGTATCATAAATATCGTAACCTTCTGAATCCGTTAGATGGTATTCGCCATAGCGGACATACCCCGCATTATATAAGACCGATGCCAGACACAGCATCAGCTTCTCGCTGCCCGGGAATTCGGCCACAGCTTCTCTGGCGAGCCGTAAGCATTCGTCCATACAGACATCTTCGCCGTTGTTTTTCCCGTTCATCTCCTGTATGCTTCTTGCCAGAGAATCAATTTTTTGTGTGCGCTGGCTTTCATATCCAAATAATTCGTCTATCGTGATACCAAAATAATTGGCAATGGAAGGAATAAGCCCTATATCTGGGTAACTTCCTTCTGATTCCCACCGGGAAACCGCTTGGCTTGTAACACCCAGAGCGGTTGCCAGCATTTCCTGCGTTGCTCCGCTTTTGCGTCGAAGCTCACGGATTTTAGAACCGATTGTGATTACCATAAATATGCCTCCTTGCTTTGTTTTACTGCCATATTTGTAGTATATCATCGCCTTTTAGAAAAATAAATTATCAAATATTTGTTTCAAATTCAACCAATAGTTTCATTGCTGCTGATAACAAAAGAAACTTTCAAAATTCTCTGGTCATAGGAATGATTAGGGTGTTTACATGTCCGAATAAGTCTGACCAAACAAGGTATTCCATATCAACAGCCCCCATTTCTTTGGTTTTTTACGCCGAAATGCCATCATTATAACGTCCTGCACCCGTTCAGCAATCGCAAAATAAGTCGGGAAAAATATTATAGATATGTTATAATGATATCGCATACAAAAGAGAAAGGAAGGGAAAGGAAATTGGATTGGGTATCAGGAATTCAAAACGCACTCAACTATATTGAGGCGCACATCACAGAGCAGTTGGACTATGACTGCATTGCAAGAGAGGCCTGTTCTTCATCGTTCCACTTTCAGCGGGTATTCAGCATTCTGTGTGGATATACCTTAGGGGAATACATTCGTCACAGGCGCCTTTCCCTTGCGGGACAGGAGCTTCTGTCCGGAACCGATAAAATTATCGACATTGCAGGTAAGTACGGCTACAACAGCCCCGACAGCTTTACAAAAGCCTTTCTAAAATTTCATGGCATTACACCCACGCAGGCACGCAGTAATCCTGCAAGTCTGAAAATCACAGCCCCAATCAGGATTCGTATTTCTCTGGAAAGCGGAGAAAGCCTCAGCCCGGAAAGCTTCTCCATAAAAGAAAAGCCCGAAATGCTGTTGACTGGTTTTGGAAAACAATTTGCAGGAAGCCCCAACCGGCGCAGGGACCAGGATCATATTTTTTCCTGCAAAACACGTTTATATCAATACATTTTACAGGGAATGTCCCATGATTGTGCAACTACCTATCAAATACTGAAAGATTTTACCAATGAAGGCTACAATTTTTACTTTGCCTATCATCTGCCCCAATGGGCCTTGCAAACCTTTCAGGAAGATCTGGGAGAAATCGCTTCCTGTTTTGAGCACATTGAAATTCCTGCCGGGCAATACCTGGTATGTAAAACAGAACGCTGTGAGTTTCCAACATTGCTGATCGAATCTCTGAGAAAACAGGCCGTTGCTGTGTGGCTTCCTTCTTCCGGCTATATCCTGCGGGATGCACCGGAAGTTGAAGTGATTCACTGGTTTTGGGAAGAAGGAAATGAGGAACTGAACCATTCTCGTTATATTGAAATCTGGATTCCCGTGGAGGAGAAAAAGACCTTCGATTTTGAAAAGGGTGAGTGATATGTATTATTATGGAGCGCATATTGTCCTTTACCTGGCCTGAGTCCTGACACATTCCGTCAAATAACTTCCAGGAGGTGTAACATATGAAGCAATTACAGCGTAATCTCTCTTACAATAAAGGTTATTTTGCGTTAACGCTAGCCGTGGGAATTCTCTTTTCTGGAATCTGTATTTTAGTTCCTACCATTGCCGGTGAGATGATCACCGCCTTTACAGAAGACATTTCAGTAGGAACGTGGCTGTTGGTCGTGTACTTGAGTTTCGGCCTGTTGCAGATTATTTTTTCTTTGTTGGATACCTATCTTGGAATGCATTTTCAGCTCCGTCAGAAGCAAATGATGAGGAAAAAGGTTTTTGCTGCTTTTTCAAGAAAGGATTCTGCCGAGAAAGAGAAAAATTCCTCATTTGTCTCCTATGTAAACAATGATATTCCTACATTGGTAGAACAGTATTTTGCAGGCTCGATTGACATTGTAAAGTGTATTTTTATTTTGGTATTTTCTGCAATCTCCATGTTGTCCATCCATTGGGTTCTGGCACTGGTTATCTTTGTCATCAGCGGACTGATCCTGCTCTGCCCAAAAACCATGCGCAAAAAAGGCGGCAAGGCACGGGCCGCATATTCCGAAAGTCTGGGCGACTACAATACCAGTCTGCAATCTTTTCTCAATGGCTTACATATTGTAAAATGCTATGGTTACTACAACCGTGTAAACAGCATTCAGGAAAAGGCCAATGAAAAAATTGCCGAAAAGGAAAACTCCCTGATCCACTGCCAGATGAGCGTCCAAGGTATGACAAGCTCTCTGCAGATTGGAAAAACGCTGCTGATCCTCATAATTGGTATTATTTTGATTTTAAAAGGTCAGATGGAGATTGGTGGCTTGATTGCCGTTGTTCAGCTGGATCAAATGATTGCTGCCCCTGCGGAAGTTTTGGCTTTTATGATTCATGCCCGCAACGAGGTTCTTCCTCTCCTGGGCCAGTATGAGGAAATGACCACGGAGCCAAAAATTGAGGGCCGGCAAATGCCTCTGCCGGATCAGATTAACGAAATCGCCCTTCAGCATGTGGATTACGAAATTGGCAATCTGCAAATCCTGAACAATGTTACCGCTGCGTTCCAGGCTGGGAAAAAATATCTGATTTCCGGAGAAAGCGGCAGCGGAAAGTCCACATTGATGCGACTGATTGCTCAGATCGGCGATCAGAGTTATACCGGAACCATCACCTGTAACGGCAGGAATCTGAAGGATTTGTCTCCTTCGGAATACTATCAAAAGGTCTGCCCTGTGTTTCAAGAGCCGTACCTCTTTCATGCCACATTGGAAGAAAATATTCTTCTGGGGCGGCCGATTTCAAAAGCCATTCTCAAAGATGTACTTAAAAAGCTGAATCTTGAGTATCTGCTCCAACGGTACCAAAATCAGGAAATGACACCGCAAGTGGTGGAGCAGCTCTCCGGCGGCGAACGGCAGCGGATTGCATTGGCCCGGGCTATGGTCGGAAAGCCGGAATTCTATCTTCTGGATGAAGTAACCTCTGCACTGGATGCAAATAATTCCCAGCTAATCGAAGAATTGCTGCTGCAGGGAGATGCCGGAATCATTCATATCTGTCATAAGGCTAACCCTAAATTGATCTCACATTATGACAGGAAATTTGTGATGGAAAAAGGGCAGCTGTCAGCTTTCTAAGTCCATTCCTATTGTAAAGTAACTGCAAGGGTCTGTTGCATAATAGGCTTTTCTCAAATAAGGGCAAATAAAATAGGCGTAGAAACCGGGAGTCACTCCGTTTTCTACGCCTATTTTCAATTTTTAGAAGAATCGCTTTTTCAAAAAAGTGAATTATGCGACAGTCTCCCAACCAAACCATTTTCAGCGTCTTGTGCTTCACAGGACTGCTTTTGGTCTGTTATTCTGTTTCGTCCCAGGTATAGACCTTGGGATTTACATTTCTCTGCCAGTATTCCCCCACCTGGGTAAATCCATACCGATCCAGAACCTCCTGAGGCTCCATCCGCTGCCGGACTGCCTTCATATCAGAAAAGCCCCATTTCCGAATGCAGCTTACAGCCTGACCCAGGAATTGGTCCTCCAACGCCTTGCCCCGGTACTCCGGAAGAAGATACGCCATGGCAATGGCTCCCGCCTCCCGGTCCAGACTCAGGATTCCCACAGGCTCCTGTCCCAGTATGGTCAGGAAGCTGACCCACTGAGGCTCCGGCACCGGGAATCCCCCCGGACAGCTCTCCAACGGACGGAACCACATATTATAATTTTTATTGGTTCCCTCTCTCCACCATTTCTGCCGTGCAAAGGTGGACAGTTCCTGGGGGACATGGCTGCTGTCGTTCAGGTATTCATATGTAAAGCGTTCCCCATCCCAAAAGAGCTTGGACACCGCTGTGTTATCGCAGTAAGGGACCTTGGAAAGATCGTCTTCAAAAAACAACCGCATCAGTGTGGAACGGAGAATGCCGCCGTGGCAGAACACCGTCACCGTGCCGCCTGCATGGGTCTCTGCCACACGCTTCAGGCCCGCAATAAATCTTCCCGTCCACTGGTCCAGGGTTTCCGCTCCCTCTGCGTGCCAGCAGGCAGGATTGTTGCTGAAATTATACATCTGCTCCGGTTCATGCTGCTCCAGATATCCAAAGGTGCAGTCCTCCCAGACTCCCATGCCGATTTCCCGGAAGGCGGGGTCCCGGTGGAGCTTCAGGCCCTTTGGCACATAGACAGAACGAGCGGTCAGACTGGTTCTGGTCAGGTCGCTGCTATAGCAGGCATCCACATGGATGTCTCTGAACCGTTCCTCCAGATAGGGCAGCTGCCGAAATCCATTGGGGGTCAGGATGGAATCATACTGGCCATGGGTCCGGCGAAAGGCATTTCCTTCCGCCTCGCCGTGGCGAATGAGATAAATGGTGGTCATAAGTTCCTCACATAATCATGCAATATTTTTCAATGTTTCTGAGCATCCGTTCCGCTGCTTCTCTGGCCTGCTCCTTAAAGTCCCGGCCATCGCTTTTGCCTCTCTGCCAGGCACCCAAAATAGAGCGGGAGGCACAGACCGCAGCACCATGACCAAAGCGGTCAAAGGCATACTGTACGCTCTTGCCGGAGCCGCCCTGGGCGCCGTAACCGGGCACCAGGAAGAACATCCGGTCATACTTTTCCCGCAGGCTCTTGATGACCTCGGGATAGGTAGCGCCCACAACAGCAGCCACCTGAGAGTAACCGTTCTTTCCCTTACAGTCTGCACCCCATCGGTTGACCAGGTCTGCCATCGCGGTATGCACCACACGGCCGCCGGACAGCAGGTCCTGCACCTCTACCGACGACCGGTTGGAGGTTTTAACCAGGACAAAAATACTCTTGTCGCCGGTGCGGCAGTAGGGCAGGAAGGGCCGGATGCTGTCACCGCCCAGATAGCCATTGAGGGTTACAGCGTCACAGGCATAGGGTGAAAAGGACTCTCCGCAGATCTCCACAGTGCCGAAGACACCCTTTGCCAAAACCTCAGCCGTCTCCGGCATATCGCCTCTCATACAGTCCAAAATAACATAATAGCCCAGCTTTTTTGCATAGGCCATTACTCGCTGCATGGCACTGATGCCTGCGCCTCCCAGGCCGAAGAAACAGGCTGTCTGCACCTTGACCGCAGGTACTAGGTCCTTGAGACTGTCCAGAATACCGTTGCAGAAGTTCTCATAGGCCAAAGCGGCTGCCTCAGGTCCAAGGCCCATCGCCATCTTTGCTTCCTCAAACAAATACTGAGGCACCAGATCCGGAGTGGGGTCCAGGCCTACTACAGTCGGGTTCTTATAAATTCTAATCTTTTCCTGTAATACATCAATTGACATTACGATTCCCCCTTAGCGGAGTTTTCCTCTATTGTATCACACTTTTGCTGTTCTGCAAAGCCAAAAGGACATTACTGCAAAAAATTCCTGGTTTTCTTCTGAGGGTTTTGGTCATACTAACACTGAAAGGAGGCGATTGCATGAAGACCGGAATGTTTGCTCTGACCCTTGGGCTGGGTGCCGCTGTAGGCGCCGTAGCTGTCATGATGATGCCCCGTCAGAACCCCACCCGCAAGTTTGTCCAGAAGGCAGCGGACAATGTGGAAGACATTGTCAGTGAAGCTGCTGAGAAAATCGGAATGTAACCTTCCTTTTGTGCAGGAGTCAGCAAGTGACTCCTGCCTTTCTTATTTTCTTAAAATCCCGTTGAGATAATTGAGGACCCGCTTTTTATCTCCGGACCATAAAGGGGCCACCAGGTCCCGCTTTGCACCATCTCCCGTGATTCTGTGCACCACCACATGGGGCGGCACCTGTTCCAGGCAGATCTTCAGGTACTGACCATATTCCTCCAGGCTCAGGCAGGAAACCCTTCCTGCCTCATACTCAGTTTCCAGATCCGTTCCTCTGAGGACATGAAGCAAATGAAATTTCACTCCATCGGTTCCCGCATCCACAGCAAATTTTGTACTTTGGGCTGCCATTTGGGCCGTCTCTCCGGGAAGGCCCAGGATGATATGGGTCACGACCTCCACCCCTGCCTCCTTCAGCCGCCGAACTGCATCCAGATACACTTCATTTTCATATCCACGGCGGATGTACCGGACAGAATCCCGGTGGATGGTCTGCAATCCCAGCTCCACAGAAACCGTCTTTTCCCGGTTGAGTTCTCCCAGCAGAGCCACTGTCTCAGGGGGCAGGCAGTCCGGCCTGGTGCCAATGGCCAGCCCCACAATATCCTTTCCCGCCATTGCCTCCCGATAGAGCTTTTCTAGCTTTTCCACAGGGCCATAGGTGTTTGTGAAGGATTGGAAATAGGCCATATACTTTCCACCCTTGTTCTTAGCCGCGACCCTGGCTTTGGCCCGTTCCAGCTGCTGCGCAAGGGAGCCACAGTCCTTTTCCGCAAACTCTCCGCTTCCCTCTCCGGAGCAAAAAATACAGCCCCTCGTGCCCAATGTCCCGTCTCGGTTGGGACAGGTAAAACCGCCGTCTATGGCCAGCTTATACACCTTGCATCCGAATTTTTCTTTATTATATTCATTCAAACTGCGATACACACACTCACCTGCTTTTTCTTTTTACAGTACCATATTTCAATCCAAAACGCAACATCCGCCCATTGCTGTGATTCTTCCGGAAACATTGACAAGACACCCCTTTTTTCTTATACTAAAGAAAAAAACAGGAGGCATTGATATGGAACATTCTTGCATTGATCTGATCCGGGATCTGTCCGATGCATTTGGCCCTTCCGGCTTTGAAGACCAGGTGCTCACACAGGCCCGGAAGCACCTGCAGGGTCTTGGCGAAATTCAGGAAGACAAACTGAGAAACCTGTACCTGTATCGAAAAGAAAACACAGGCAATAAGCCTGTATTTATGCTGGATGCCCACAGCGACGAAGTGGGATTTATGGTGCATTCCATCAAGCCCAACGGAACCCTGCGTTTTGTTACCCTGGGCAGCTGGAGCAAAATTGCACTGGCCGCCAGCGAAGTGCTGGTTCGCAATGCACAGGGAGACTATCTTCCCGGCATCATCGCCGCCAAGCCCCCCCACTTTATGAAACCCTCAGAACGGGCAGGCTTTGTGCCGGAAATTCAGGATCTGGTCATTGATGTTGGTGCTACCAGCTATGAAGAGGCCGTTGAATCCTTTGGCATTCGCATTGGTGAGCCTGTGGTACCTGCCACCAGATTCCACTACGATGAAAAGCGGGATGTACTCTTCGGAAAGGGCTTTGACTGCCGGATCGGCTGCGCCGTTCTTATTGAAGCCCTGCGCCGTCTGGAAGGAGAAGTACTCCCCTGTGATGTGGTAGGCGTCCTGTCCAGTCAGGAAGAATTGGGAGAACGGGGCTGCAAAGTAGCCGTCAACCATGTAAAGCCTGATATTGCTCTGGTACTGGAGGGCTGCCCCGCTGATGACACCTTTACAGAGCCATATGCCATCCAAACAGCACTGAAAGCAGGCCCTATGTTCCGCTTTATGGATGTATCCGTCATCTGCTCGCCCAGATATCAACGCTTTGTCCTGGACCTTGCACAGAAAAAAGGGCTTCCGGCTCAGGCTTCTGTCCGGGAAGGTGGCGGCAATAATGCCGCTGTCATCAACACCGCCTTTGACGGTGTTCCCGCTGTGGTAGCTGGGGTACCAGTTCGATACATTCATTCCATGCACAGCATGACCTCCTACAGGGATTTTGAATCGACCGTGCAGCTGGTCATGGAGATTCTTCGTTCCGTGACGGAAGATGTCATTGCCGGATTTTAGGAGGCCCTATGACTCTGAATTTTGATGTAATCGCAACGGTACAAAGCGCCTTTGCCACGAAGTTCGGCATTCCCCGGCAGGCCGGTCTGGTACCGGAGCTCACCAGTCGAATTGTCTTTACCCCTGCCTACCGGAATCCCGACATGCTCCGGGGGCTGGAGGGCTTTTCCCACATCTGGCTTTTATGGAATTTTTCCGGCAATCGGCAGAGTGGCTGGTCCCCTACCGTTCGTCCCCCTCGTTTGGGAGGCAATGTCAGAATGGGTGTCTTTGCCACCCGGTCTCCTTTCCGTCCCAATCCCATCGGCCTTTCCTGTGTAAAGCTTGTGGAAATTCTGCCGGACACCCCGGACGGCCCGGTGCTGGTGGTGGCAGGTGCAGATCTCATGGACGGAACCCCCATTCTGGACATCAAGCCTTATGTTCCCTATGCCGATGCCTACCCGGATGCCTTGGGCGGTTTTACGGATCAAGCCAGAGATTTTCTCTTAGAGGTTCATTTCCCTCCCCAGCTGTTAGAAAAAATACCTCAGCAGGAGCAGGAGGCTCTTATGGGTGTATTAAGTCATGATCCCCGTCCTTCCTATCAAAACGATCCCGAGCGGGTCTATGGATTAAGCTTTTCAGGCTGCAATGTGCGTTTCCGTGTGGAGGAGAAACAGTTGTTTGTCCTGGAGGTAACAAAAGAAATCTAATTGCCCTTACTATTGTGCACAGCCACCTGTTTTCGACAGGTGGCTGTTTCTTATGCTCGCAAAAGGAAAAGCCTGGGGGCTTTCGCCCCCAGGCTTAAAGGTTTATGCGATTGCGGGAAACCGCTCCTGATTATTCGGCGGATGCTGCCTTGATAGCCAGACCGGAGAATACCAGGTTGTCACCCATCTTGTCGACAGGCTCCAGAACGATCTCTGCATTTTCGTCAGCAGGAACGTTCATGGTGTACAGGCTGTCGGTAACATCGGTGATGTAGAGCTTATCGATGGCGCTGTCGTAAGCCATTTCAGTCTTGCCAGCCATAGTGGTCAGATCCAGATTTCTGGTGAGCACAGTCCGATGATTCAGGGTCATATCGAACTTCACCATGACAGTGGCAGTTGCACTCATGTTGGTACCAACACAGTAGACATCCTTACCGACAACCGCAACACTATTCATAGTAGTGGCGTCGGAATCCATGACAAAGCCAGAGTATCTCAGGAAGCCATTGCTGGTTTTTGCCTTGCTCAGGTCGTACTGGAATACATAGAAGCCGCCAACACCGTAGAGCAGGTTGTTCTCCTCATCATAAGCGATACCGTTCAGTTCGAAGAATGCCTCCACATCAGTGATGTACTCGAGCTTGTTAGTAGTCAGGTTGTAGGAGTGCAGCTTGTTGGCAGCACCATTGGAAACCATGACGTACAGGCAATCCTTACCATAGGTCACACCAGTGATCTTACCCTCAACAGAGCCAATCTTTTCAGCGGTCTTTGCGGGCAGAGCAGGATTGAACTTGTACATAGCATTCTGACCATTGACAGCAGCATAGGCTACAGACTCCTTACCAGCCTTTTCAACAACAGTAATCTCGCAGGTTGCAGTGACATCCTTGCTCTCATTGCTGGTAGCAGTAATGGTAGTAGTACCAGCAGCTACACCAGTAATCTTACCATTATTATCAACCGTTGCAACACTCTTATCAGAAGAATCCCAAGTCAGAGTAGTATTCTCAGCATTGGAGGGACGGACATCGATACCCAATTCCATGGTATCGCCGACGAGCACACGGCCAAAGTCCTTCTTCATAATCAGACCATTTACCTTATGCACAGGCAGCTTAACATCTTCCTTGGGGATAAAGGTCATCAGGCCCAGGAATGCCTTGCCCTGAACAGGAGTACCACGGAGCTGCAGTGCAACACCGCCCAGTTTCACAGGAACAGGCTTCTCCTGATCCAGCTGGATCATGTACATACCATCGTAACTTCTGAGCTGCTTGGTGCAGGAACCGGAGTTCAGATACAGACGATTGGTGCTGAAATCGTAGGCCAACTGAGCGTTGTACTGAACTTCATATCCAAAGTACACATCACCCGTGAACACCTTGCAAGGCAGCTTGCAAAGTTCGGTACAAGCGGCAGTCTTCTTGTCAATGGTGTACATTGCACCATCAGTATAGCTGTTCTCAGAACCGGCACCGTAGAGGTTGCCCTTTGCATCAACTGCAATGGTGAATACCTTGTGGTCAAGTGCAGCAACTTCCTTGAGCTCAGCAGTATTGAGATTCACAGTAACGAGCTTACCACTAATGGTCACACCATAGACTGTGCCAGTGGTGTAATCCAGAGCCATACCGGACAGAACCTCATCCATATTATTCATATCACCAATATGGCCGATGACATTGTAAACGCCACGGTCATTGCCATTGATCCGGATCAGGTCGTTGGTATGGGTGGTTGCGTAGTAGTATCCGTCGTAGTAGATACCAGTACGCAGGGAGTAGATAGAAATCATGCTCTCAAGAGTTTTAGTGTGGCCCAGATCGTAGTCCTTCATGTCGAGCCAGAAGTCATCCGCTCTCATCGGAGCCCAGGAATGCTACCATATCGCCAGCAGCCTTGTAAACCTGCACCTCGATAGTATCTGTGAAGGGACCGCCGTGAGTGGCTTCATCCTTGTTGGTGATGGAGACCTCGATGGTAGCAGTGCCTTCACCAACGAAGGTTGCTACACCGAACTTGTCAACCTTGACAACCTTCTCGTTATCAGAGGTCCAGGTTCTGGTACGGACAGTGGGACGTGCGGGAACGGTCTCGGTGGTCAGCTGCATCTTGCCGCCAACCAGGCCCTCAACCTTGTCACCATTAGTGATCTGAATGGACTTAACGGGAATCTGCTTTGCCTCAGGCTCATCCTTGGGGATAGCGAACATGACAGTCTGCTCAACACCAGCCTTGGTGGAAACATCGCCAATGTCCATAACAACGGCGTTCTTCTTGCCCTCTTCGTACTCATCATCAACCAGGCGAACCAGGTTCAGAGGAGAGGACTTAGCCTGCATGCAGGGGTTCCAGTAGATGCTGCCGGTGTTGTAGTTG
>RCNH01000709.1_pt1 | contig 12893 bp, 11 predicted proteins | sample 2041161 | NCBI WGS metagenome assembly RCNH01 (sample SAMN09708215, study PRJNA481090) | Feces metagenome, whole genome shotgun sequencing project. | biome: feces | host: Leptonychotes weddellii | place: Antarctica: Sion Island | collected 2010-03-01 | reverse complement strand
ATGAAGAAATTTTAGAAACATTAAAATACGCAGAAAAAAATAAGCACAACGAAGCTCTAATTACAGCTTTAATCGAAAAGGCAAAACTTCGCAAAGGACTTTCACATCGTGAGGCATCCGTCTTACTGTCCTGTGATATTGAAGAAAAAAATCAGGAGATTTACGACTTAGCTGAACAAATCAAAAAAGATTTTTACGGAAACCGAATCGTCATGTTTGCTCCACTATACCTTTCCAACTACTGCATCAACGGTTGCACCTACTGCCCGTATCACATGAAAAACAAACACATCGCACGAAAGAAACTAGGTCAGGAAGAAATCCGAAAAGAAGTCATTGCACTTCAGGATATGGGGCATAAACGACTCGCTCTTGAAGCTGGAGAAGACCCCGTAAATAACCCGATAGAATATATTTTAGAATGCATCAATACCATTTACAGCATCAAACATAAAAATGGTGCAATCCGCCGTGTCAATGTCAACATTGCAGCAACGACTGTCGAAAACTATAGAAAACTCAAAGAAGCCGGAATCGGAACTTATATTCTCTTCCAGGAGACTTACCACAAAGAAAGTTATCTAAATTTGCATCCAACTGGTCCGAAACACGATTACGACTATCATACTGAGGCGATGGATCGTGCAATGGAAGGCGGTATCGACGATGTGGGAATCGGTGTTCTCTTTGGTCTTGACAAATACCGCTATGAATTTGCGGGACTTTTGATGCACGCGGAACACCTTGAGGCAGTCTGGGGAGTCGGTCCGCACACAATCAGTGTTCCACGTCTGAGGCATGCAGACGATATCGATGCAGACGCATTTGACAACGGAATTGACGATGATACATTTGCCAAACTGGTTGCCTGCATCCGCATTGCTGTACCTTACACTGGTATGATTATTTCCACAAGAGAAAGCCAAAAATGTCGCGAACGCGTTCTCCACCTTGGTGTTTCCCAGATTAGTGGCGGTTCGAAAACAAGCGTCGGCGGATATGCTGAACCAGAATCGGAAGAAGACAACTCTGAACAGTTTGACGTAAGTGATACAAGAACATTAGATGAGATTGTTAAATGGCTGATGGAACTAGGATATTTCCCAAGCTTCTGTACTGCCTGTTATCGAGAAGGACGCACTGGCGACCGTTTCATGTCTCTTTGCAAAAGTGGACAAATTCAAAACTGCTGTCAACCAAACGCACTAATGACATTAAAAGAGTATCTTATAGATTATGCACATTCTGAAACCAAAAAAGTTGGCGAGAAATTAATTGCAGAGGAAATCAACCATATTCCAAACGAAAAAGTACGAAACGTCGTCATCGACAATCTGAAGGCAATCGAAGAAGACAACCGCCGTGATTTTCGCTTTTAGGAGGAAAGCTATGAGTCTTAACAACACACCTTCATCCGAACGAGTTCATATCGGAATCTTCGGAAAACGAAACGCCGGAAAATCCAGCCTTATAAATGCCATTACCGGTCAAAACCTTGCCATCGTATCCTCAGTCAAGGGAACAACAACTGATCCTGTCCTGAAAGCAATGGAGTTGATGCCACTTGGTCCGGTTGTCCTGATTGACACGCCAGGACTTGACGATATAGGAGCACTTGGTACGCTTCGTGTCCAGAAAACTTATCAGATATTAAATAAAACCGATATTGCTGTCCTTGTTGTGGACATCAATATCGGTATGACCACAGAAGATGACCAGATTCTTGCTCGAATCAAGGAAAAAAATCTGCCTTATATAATTGTGCTAAATAAGGCAGATCTTGCACCCTCCAAAATCTCAAATGCAGAACACTTCATAGAAGTCAGTGCTAAAAGTGGGTTTCATATACAAGAATTAAAAGAATTAATTGCAAGTCAGCTTCCCAAAGAACAATCTGAAAAAAAAATTGTGGGGGACTTACTTTCACCGTTAGATTTTGTTGTACTTGTCATCCCGATTGATAACGCCGCCCCAAAAGGTCGACTTATCTTACCACAACAGCAGACAATCCGTGATATTTTAGATGCCGGGGCAATCTCAATAGTTGTAAAAGATACCGAGCTAAAGGATACATTGGCCAAGCTTCCTGTTAAGCCAAAGCTTGTTATTACCGACAGCCAGGTATTCTCAAGAGTGTCAAAAGAAGTCCCTTGCGACATTCTCCTGACTTCTTTTTCTATCTTGTTTGCCAGATACAAAGGCAATCTTAACACAGTGGCAACCGGAGCACGAACACTTGACTCCTTAAAAAATAAGGATACTGTTCTAATCTGCGAAGGCTGCACGCACCATCGTCAGTGTGATGATATCGGTTCCGTGAAGCTTCCTCGTTGGATTTTAGAGCATACCAAAAAAGACATTCGCTTTGTATTTACAAGTGGAACAGAATTCCCAGAGGACCTTTCTAGCTATCAGCTTATCATTCACTGTGGCGGTTGTATGCTCAACGAGCGAGAAATGAAATACCGCATGAAATGCGCAAACGACCAAACTATTCCTATGACAAATTACGGAACTGCAATCGCACATATGAATGGCATTTTAAGCAGAAGTCTAGAACCTTTTGTATAGATTCGCATAACTAGGTCAGTATGAGAGCGATTTTTATATTTGCTCTGTAATTTTTTTTGATTTCTTGTTATACTAATTCCAGATATAACAGAAGGAGAATTATTATGAATTTTTTAAGTATTTTTGATGTGATTGGACCAAATATGATAGGACCTTCCAGTTCACACACAGCTGGAGCAGTATCCATCGCATTGATGGCCCGGAAAATGTTTCCAGAAAATATAAAAAAAGTAACATTCACGCTGTACGGCTCTTTTGCAAAAACCTACCACGGACACGGTACAGACAGGGCACTGCTTGGCGGCATACTTGGCTTTTCTACAGATGATGAACGAATCCGAGATGCTTTTCAAATTGCTCAGGAAATGAACGTTGCATATGAATATATCATTGATGAAAATACCTCTACCGAGCATCCAAATACGGTAGATATTAATCTGATTGGTGTGACCGGACATACTCTTTCTATCCGCGGAGAATCTATTGGTGGTGGAAAGATGAAAATTGTCCGTATCAATAATATTGAGGTAGAATTTACCGGAGAATACAGCACTTTAATCGTACAGCAAAAAGATACTCCCGGAGTGGTTGCACACATCACACAGGCTCTCAGTGAGTATGAAGTGAATATCGCATTCATGAGGCTATTCCGAGAGGATAAAGGTGCCAATGCATATACTGTCGTGGAATCTGATGAATCAATTCCAGAGGCTGTCTTAGATAAAATCAAAACGAATCGACATGTATCTGATCTGATGCTGATTCAAATGTAGAGGAGGGTTGTAATATGGATTTTTTTACTGGACAAGAATTGATAGGAGCGTGTGAAGAAAAGATGCTTCCTATTTCTGATATAATGAAGCTTCGTGAGATGACGACAGGGTCTCTTTCAACAGAAGAAATTGATTCCAAATTAGAAACAGTTCTCTCTATTATGAAAAACGCTGCGACCAGACCACTTTCTCATCCTGGGAAATCCATCGGTGGATTGATTGGTGGCGAGGCGAAAAAAGTAAATGATCATGGAAAAACCGCTTCTTGTGTCTGCGGCTCAATGCTCTCCAAAGCCATTGCATATAGTATGGCCGTCCTAGAAGTAAACGCCTCGATGGGTCTCATCGTCGCTGCCCCAACTGCTGGTTCTTCCGGCGTCGTTCCAGGTGTACTCCTTGCCTTGCAGGATGAGCACACCCTATCAGATGCCAAACTCTATCAGGGGCTTTTAAATGCAAGTGCAATCGGCTATCTTTTGATGCGGAACTCTTCAGTCTCTGGTGCAGAAGCTGGATGTCAGGCAGAAGTAGGTGCCGCAAGTGCTATGTCAGCAAGTGCTATTGTCGAAATCGTGGGAGGGACTCCACAAATGTGTCTGACTGCTGCAAGCCTTGCTCTTTCTAATCTTCTTGGGCTTGTATGTGACCCAATTGCAGGTCTTGTCGAATCTCCATGCCAAACCAGAAATGCAATAGGAGTTGCGAATGCAATCACATCTGCTGAACTCGCTCTAAGTGGCATTTCACACCCAGTACCATTCGATGAGATGGCAGAAGCCATGTTCCGGGTTGGAAAGAGTCTTCCATTCGAACTTCGCGAGACCGCTATGGGAGGATGTGCCGGAACACCAACCGGATGTAAACTCAGCTGTGAGATTTGTAAATAAAATTATAAAAAGGTGTGTGGCAAAAATCTAAGATTTCAGCCATACACCTTTTATAATACCTGCAATGCTTCATTGATTGTCTTCACTCCAACAATCTTGATTCCTTTGATGTTTTTAACAATCTCCCTCGACACTTCCGGCATAATACAGGTTGTAAAGCCAAGTTTTTTTGCTTCAGTCACTCTTTGTTCCGGCATATTGACTGCTCTCACTTCGCCACTTAACCCAACCTCACCAAACACAATCGTTTTTTCATCAATGGGCTGATTTTTATAACTTGATACAATTGCCATCACAATGCCAAGATCCACTGCTGGCTCATTCATCTTAATTCCCCCAGCAATATTGACATATGCATCGTAATTGGACAGATGAATCCCTACTCGTTTTTCCAAAACTGCCATTAGCAAATTTACACGATTGTAATCTGTTCCTGCTGCAGTACGCCTTGGCATCCCAAAGTTACTGCTACATACCAGTGCTTGAATCTCAATCAAAATAGGTCTTGTCCCTTCCATAGAACATGCCACAACTGATCCAGATGCATTTTCTGGCTTTCCATTCAGCATAAACTCTGATGGGTTTTCCACTTCCACAAGTCCGTTTTGTCGCATTTCAAACACACCAATTTCATTAGTTGAACCAAAACGATTCTTCACACCTCGCAAAATTCGGTAGGAAGCATGTCTGTCTCCCTCAAAATAGAGCACAGTATCCACCATGTGTTCCAGCACTCTCGGTCCTGCAACTGTCCCTTCTTTCGTCACGTGCCCCACAATAAAAATGGATATTCCAAGTCCCTTTGCCAACTGCATAAACACATTTGTCGATTCCCGCACCTGTGACACACTGCCAGGTGCAGATGCCACTTCCTCACTGTACATCGTCTGGATCGAGTCAATAATGACAATTTCCGGCTTTCTTTTTTGAATGATATTTTTTACTATTTCTAAATTTGTCTCACACAAAAGTAACAGATCTTCGGTAAATTCTCCCATCCTGTTCGCACGAAGTTTGATTTGTTTGAGCGATTCTTCTCCTGAAATATATAACACCTGATGTTTTTCTTCGCAGAGTCTTTGGCATACTTGCAAAAGAAGTGTTGATTTCCCAATTCCCGGATCTCCGCCCACCAACAAAAGAGAACCTTGCACGATTCCTCCACCAAGTACTCTGTCCAGTTCCTCAATCCTTGTTTTAATTCGCTCCTCCTGATCCGTCTCCACATGTCTCAGTGCTATTACCTTTACATCTTTTGCCTGCTTTGCAAAAGCTGATTTTGAAAACGAAACTGGCTCTTCTACAAACGTATTCCATTCTTTGCACATTGGACACTGCCCCAGCCATTTATTTTCTTCATGTCCACAGTTTTGACAGAAAAAGACATTCTTCTTTCCTTTTGCCATGCTCTATTCCTTTCTATAAAAATAGGTTGCGTCAAAGCGCAACCTATTTTACCTCATTGTTACCTTCTTACAATTTTCACTTCCACGCTACTGTTTTCATTCAGCTCAGCACTTACGCTTAATTTCCCACTCAAGTTTGTTGTCATCTTGTCAACACTAACATCATTCATATAGACTTCATATTTGCTGTCCGCTTCCAATTCAACCGTAAACTGCGTATCCTCATCTCCAGATACCGTAAATGAAAGCCCCTCTTCTGTCATCTTAAAATGTTCCACAGCAGTTCCCGGTACTGATTCATATACAAACATTCCGTTCTTTTCTAATTTCGTAATCTCCTTGAACGTCTTTACTTTATACAAATCTCCTTGGAATTCAAATCCGTCTAATTTTGTCTTTGAAGCAAGTGTGTAATCTCCAAAACTAAGCGTCCCGTCCGCTTCTACTCTCAATAAGTCCTTTACTGCTGCCATCTTGTTTTTTCCTCCTAAATAGTATAAAATTTCTACTCTTATTATATAATAACTCAGACTACTTTGCTAGTTCTTTGTGTCTTTTGAGAAAAATTTTATTTCTTTTTTAGATACCCCCACTTCCACATTCATTGCTTCTTTAATTTCTCCATCAAGGATTGCTTCTGCAAGCTTATCTTCCAATTCTGTCTGCATTGCCCGGCGCAATGGTCTCGCACCATACTTCTGGTCGTTTCCTTTTTCTACAATATATTTTTTTGCAGAATCTCGAATAGTCAATGTGATATTCATCTGTGTTTTCACACGCTTGATCAGTTCTTTGCACATTAATCCGACAATCTTTTTCATATGGTCTACCGTCAGTGAATGGAACACGATAATTTCATCAATACGGTTTAGAAATTCTGGACGAAATAGTAACTTTACTTCATCCATCACATTTGCTTTCATCTTCTTATAATCTCCTGTGGCATCTTCTTTTGTCACAAATCCCAATTTTTTGGGATCAACAATCGCTTTTGCACCCACATTAGAAGTCATAATAATAACCGTATTTCTAAAATCTACTTTTCTTCCCTGTGAATCTGTAATGTGTCCGTCATCCAACACCTGTAATAAAATATTAAATACATCTGGATGTGCTTTTTCAATCTCGTCGAACAATACAACTGAATACGGGTTCCTGCGCACTTTCTCACTCAGCTGCCCACCATCGTCATGTCCTACATAGCCCGGCGGAGAACCAATCATTTTTGATACACTGTGCTTTTCCATATATTCTGACATGTCCACACGGATCATGGCATTCTCATCACCAAACAAGGCTTCTGCCAATGCCTTAGAAAGTTCTGTCTTACCAACTCCCGTTGGACCCAAGAACAAGAACGAACCAATCGGTCTCTTTGGATCTTTCAGTCCAACACGTCCACGCTTTACTGCCCTTGCCACTGCACTGACTGCTTCTTCCTGCCCGATTACTCTTTTGTGCAATGTCTGCTCTAATTTTTTCAGCCTTGCACTTTCCGTTTCCGCCAATTTTTGCACTGGAATTTTTGTCCATGCAGACACTACTGATGCAATATCCTCCTGTGTAATAACAAGATTCCGTTTTGCATTATTAGAATGAAAACGTTTCTTCACGCTCTCCAATTTCTTTTCCACACTCTCCTGCTCTTTTTGTAACAGTGATGCTTCTACAAAATCCCCACTCTTAATCTTTTCTTCTTTTTCTAAAGAAATCTCTTTCAAAGTCTGCTCCAGTGTTGTCAAACTGTCCGGCACTTTAAATCCCGCAAGGCTGACTTTCGAACACGCTTCATCAAGCACATCAATCGCTTTATCCGGAAGATGTCGATCATTGATATAACGACTCGACAAAGTCACCGCAGCTTTTAATGCTTCTTCCTCAATCTTTACATGATGGTGCATCTCGTATTTTTCCTTTATTCCTTCTAAAATACGTTCACAATGCTCATTTGTTGGCTCTTCTACTGTAATTGGCTGAAATCGTCTCTCTAACGCAGCATCTTTCTCTATATATTTCCGATACTCCACAATTGTCGTCGCACCGATTAACTGCAGTTCTCCTCTTGCAAGAGATGGTTTCAAAATATTAGAGGCATCAATCGCTCCTTCTGCCCCACCTGCACCAATCATCGTATGCACTTCATCCAAAAATAAAATTACATTTCCTGCCGCTTTCACTTCCTGAATCAAGCGTTTCATCCGTTCTTCAAATTCTCCACGGTATTTTGAACCAGCTATCATCCCTGATAAATCAATAGTCACGATTCTTTTTTCCTTCATACCATCTGGCACAATTCCTGTTGCAATCTGACTAGCCAATCCTTCGATGATTGCTGTCTTTCCGACCCCTGGCTCTCCTATCAGGCAGGGATTGTTCTTCGTTCGTCTGCTTAAAATCTGCATCAGTCTCTCAATCTCAGCTTCTCTTCCAATAACTGGATCAAGCTTTCCAGCTTCTGCCTCTGCTGTCAGATCAGTACTATATTGCGAAAGTACACTGTTGCGACCATTTTTTCCTTCTCTGTCGTCTTCCATGTATTCCTTTGGATTCACTCCGATGACTTCTAGAATTCCCACCTGCACTTTTTCAAGATTTACGTTCAAAGTTGCCAGTGTTCTAGTCGCCACACAATCTGCATCCCTTAACATGGCAAGCAACATATGCTCTGTCCCAATCTTTTCTGAAGATAATCGCACTGCCTCCAAAAGTGCATTGTCCAAAAGATACACAAGCCTTGGACTAAATTCCAACATTTTTTTTCTTTGTAGCTGAGTTCCTGGAGAAATCAGTTCATCGATAACTTTTGCAATCTTATCTTCTTCGACTTTGTTCGCCGCAAGAATCTGTCCCGCAACACCTGTGTATTCTTTCCGTAAGGCGAGCAACAGATGTTCTGTCCCCACATATGGATGATTCCATTTTTTTGCAAGCGATCTTGCTGTCTCTAATACCTTTGCAGCCTGTTTTGTAAAATCTTTCTGCATCTATGTCCTCCTGCTATTTGTAAAGTTCATATATATCATCTACCATCTTGTAGATATCTTCTTTTGTAATATTGTGACAATGTGCCTTGGCAAGTGCCACGCGCAAATATCTTTTCATGTCTTCCATAGCTCGTATCTTGTCAATGTCAAGTGCGATCACAGCTCCTCTTCTTCTGTCAAGCTGTAGAAAACCTTCCTCTCTCAGCACACTGTACGCCTTATTCACTGTATGCATGTTGATGCCAATATTTTCCGCCAATTGTCTTACAGATGGGAGTGTATCACCCTCTTGTATCTGAGAAGTTGCAATTCCCATGATAATCTGATTGCGCAATTGAATATAGATTGCCTCATCGCTGTTAAAATCAATTTCTATAAGCATCTCTTTCACCTTTTTTCTTCTGATTGTTATATAGATATTATAACATTGGCACTATCTTGTCAAGAAAATTGAAATTGGGAACGAAAGTTTTTAAAAACTTCGTTCCCAATACAAACATTACGCTTCATCGATCGCTTTTCCGATATCATTTCTCTTATATTTATTCGCGAAATCTACCCATTCTGTCGCTTTGTACGCATTCTCTCGCGCTTCTTTTAAATCTTTTCCTTTTGCAGTCACCCCGAGAACACGTCCGCCGTTTGTCACAACTTTATCACCTTCGAATTTGGTTCCGGCATGAAAACAGTAGTATCCGTCGTGTTTTTCAAATTCTTCCAATCCACTAATCGGAAGTCCTTTGTCGTATTTTACCGGATACCCTTCTGACGCAAGTACTACACATACAGCCGCATTATCTTCAAACTGTAAGTCAACCTGATCCAATGTTCCGTCAATACATGCCTGCACAACTTCAATGATATCATTTTTCATTCTTGGGAGCACAACCTGTGCTTCCGGATCTCCAAATCTTGCATTGTATTCCAATACTTTCGGCCCGTCTTCTGTCAACATCAAACCAAAGAAAATAATACCTTTGAATTCTATTCCTTCTGCTTTCATGGCGTCTACCGTTGCCTGATAGATATATTTATTACAAAAATCTTCTACTTCTTTTGTATAGAATGGACTTGGAGAAAACGTTCCCATTCCTCCTGTATTCAATCCCTTATCCCCATCCATTGCACGTTTATGATCTTGTGCAGATGTCATCGTCTTGATTGTATTTCCGTCTACAAAAGAAAGCACAGACACTTCACGCCCCGTCATAAATTCTTCAATGACCATTGTATTTCCCGCTGTTCCAAATTGCTTGTCCAACATAATGGATTGTACACCTGCTTTTGCCTCTTCCAAAGTATTACAAATCAATACGCCTTTTCCAAGTGCAAGTCCGTCTGCTTTTAATACAATCGGAAACTTAGCTTTCTCCAGATATGAAAGTGCTTTCTCGGCATCATCAAAATTCTCATATCCCGCCGTCGGAATATTATATTTCTTCATCAAATTCTTCGAAAACGCTTTAGATCCTTCCAAAATAGCTGCATTTTTACGGGGACCAAACACTCTTAGACCCTCTCTTTCAAATACATCTACAATTCCGCCTACAAGCGGATCATCCATGCCGACAATCGTGAGATCTACCTCGTTTTCTTTTGCAAATAATGCCAGCTTTTCAAATTCCATCGCACTAATTGCAACACATTCTGCATACTGTGCAATTCCAGCATTTCCTGGCGCACAATAAATTTTTTCTACCTTATCACTTTTTGCAACACTCCATGCAATTGCATGCTCTCTTCCGCCACTTCCAACAATTAATACTTTCATCGGGACCTCCTATGCCTCTTCCTCTATCATTACCTTGCCGTCTACAATCTGTACTTTTCCATGTGCAATCAAGTCTATTGCCTGTGGAAGAATCTTCCACTCGGCCTGCTCCATCACTCTTCTTTGTAGAATCTCAGGTGTATCGTCTTGCTTTACTTCCACAGCCTTTTGAAGAATAATCGCACCAGTATCAGTTCCTTCATCCACAAAGTGCACAGTGGCCCCAACAACCTTTACTCCTTTTTCCAAAGCTGCTTCGTGTACTTTCAGTCCATAATATCCAGTTCCGCAAAACGCAGGAATCAAAGACGGATGAATATTGATAATACGGTTTCTATAAGCCTCAATCATCATCTCTGGAATCACAACGAGGAATCCTGCAAGCACCAACAAATCTGCCTGAAACTGATTCACTGTATCTAAAAGAGTCTGGTTAAACTCTGCTCTTGTATCAAATTCTTTTGGAGAAACACAAACATTCGGAATTCCTTTTTTTTCAGCTCTCTGTAATGCATATGCATTGTTGTTATTGCTGATTACACCCACAATCTCCGTGTTCGTAATTACACCGTTGTCTACAGCATCGAGAATTGCCTGTAGGTTCGTTCCACCTCCAGAAACCAGAACAACTACTTTTAGCATAAAGTAACTCCTTTATCTCCGGCTTCGATATGCCCAACTACATATCCTTCTTCTCCTGCTTCCTTAATTGCTGCCATTGTCTTATCTACATTTTCCTTGTCAACTGCAAGAACCATTCCAAGACCCATATTAAATGTGTTGTACATCATAGTCTCTTCAATATCTCCATCCACTGCTAACATTTTAAAAATTGGTGGAACCGGGTAACTATCTTTTTTCACAACTGCATGCACACCATCACGGAGCATACGAGGAATATTTTCGTAAAATCCACCACCAGTAATATGACTGCAAGCTTTTATCTTAACTCCAGCTTCTTTAATCGTGCGAAGTGCTTTCACATAGATTTTTGTCGGAGCAAGCAATGCCTCTCCAAGCGAACATCCAAGCGAATCATATTTTCTTTTCAACGCCTCTTCTTTCATATCGAACACTTTTCTAACTAACGAAAATCCGTTACTATGAACACCTGATGACGCCATGCCAATCAGAACATCCCCATCTTTTAATTCTTTCCCTGTAATCAGGTCTTTTTCATCTACCACACCTACTGCAAACCCGGCAAGATCATATTCATCTACTGGATAAAATCCAGGCATCTCAGCAGTCTCTCCACCAATCAATGCAGCACCTGACTGCTTGCATCCTTCTGCAACACCACTCACGATTGTAGCAATCTTTTTCGGTTCATTTTTCCCGCAGGCAATATAATCTAAGAAAAATAATGGTTCTCCACCTGCACAAGCAATATCATTGACACACATTGCCACACAATCAATACCAATCGTATCGTGTTTATCCAAAATAAAAGCAAGTTTTAATTTTGTTCCAACACCGTCCGTTCCAGATACAAGAGTCGGTTTTTCCATATCTTTGAATTTCTCCATAGAAAACGCTCCTGAGAACCCTCCGATATTTGTGAGCACTTCTGGTCTCATTGTCTGCTGAATATGTTCTTTCATTAATTCTACTGATTTGTAACCAGCTTCGATATCTACGCCTGCGTTCTTATAATCCATCTTACTTCCTCCAATATGTGTTCTACATTTGCTTCAAATATTCTTTGTATCCCAGCTTGTCCAATTTTGCTGCTTTCGCCTGCACAGTTTCTTTCATTTCTTTTGTGTAAGCTTTCAATCTTTCTAACAACTCTGAATCTGATGTTGCAAGAATCTTTGCTGCTAATATTGCTGCATTGGCACCTCCATCAATCGCCACAGTCGCCACCGGGATTCCTGGTGGCATCTGAACAATTGAATACAATGCATCTACACCCTCTAAATTCTTTCCTGACATTGGAATTCCAATTACTGGCATTGGGAAAATCGCAGCGCACATTCCTGGAAGATGTGCTGCCATTCCTGCTCCTGCAATGATCACTTTAAAGTCTTTCTCTTCTGCTGATTTCGCATAGTCATAAAAAACGTCTGGTTCACGGTGTGCTGAGATAATCGTCATCTCATATTCCACTCCTAATTTTTCCAACATATCGGCAGCTTTGCTCATCACCTTCATATCAGAATCGCTACCCATTACAATTCCTACCTTTGGCATAATTGTTCTCCTTCCTTCGTCTCATTTATAAGTATTTAAAATAAGTATTCCGCTATTTATAAGTTATTTTACTAACACAATTCAAAGATGTCAACATCTCCACTTGTTAAGAATAGTTATAAATGCTTATCACAAATGCCACTCTCTGACCTCTTCTACAAACCTATTTCTTTCAGCGGCTCATTCAAAAGTTCTGTCCCTTGAAGTACAAAATGACCATCTTTCAATAACACGATACGCTCTCCTGTTTCAGTCACAACTGCGATCTCTTTCAACTCCTCATATGGAATTGTAATATCCGTATG
>RCNH01000708.1_pt1 | contig 12896 bp, 12 predicted proteins | sample 2041161 | NCBI WGS metagenome assembly RCNH01 (sample SAMN09708215, study PRJNA481090) | Feces metagenome, whole genome shotgun sequencing project. | biome: feces | host: Leptonychotes weddellii | place: Antarctica: Sion Island | collected 2010-03-01 | reverse complement strand
CGGAGGTGTACGTGCTGGCCTTTAACGAGATCACCAATAACGTACAGATTCAGGCCATTGGCAATGTAAGCATGGAACCGGAAAGCCACTCTGACAGAAGGGCGGTAGGGACATGATGGAAGATAGTAAAATGGACGGGGCTCTGGACCACCTGGACACCGCTGAACTTTTAGCGCTGTACAAGCAGACAGGTGAAGAGCAGATCAAATGGCAGATTGTACTGCGGTATGAGCAGCTGGTAAAGAACGTAGCCATGCAGGCACGGGGACTTTACAGCGGATTTACCCAGATGGAGGACATTATACAAGAGGGCCTTTTGACACTTTTAAAGGCTATCGATAAATACGATCCTAAAAAAGGTGTTAAATTTGAGACTTTTGTATCGAAGCGTATCCGTGGCATGGTTGTGGATCTGGCAAGAAAGCAGGACTGGGTCCCCAGGTCCGTTCGCAAAAGAGCCAAGGAGATTGATGATGCGGTAGCGGCACTTTCCAATGAGCTGGGGCGCTACCCGACCAATGCAGAGATGGCCAACTTCCTGGATGTAACAGAGGATAAATACCAGAAGGAACTTGCCGGTATCGCCGTGAACAATGTGGTCTCCTTGGAGGCACTGATGGATGCCGGCGATCCGGAAAGCTATCATATGGAAATCGCCTCCGGAAACACCAGTGAAATGCCGGATTGGGCCCTGGAAGAACAGGAGAAAACAGAGGTTCTCACAAAAGCAATCAGCAGTCTACAAGAAAATGAGCAGATCGTCTTATCACTGTACTATGTGGAGAATCTGCGGCTAAAGGATATCGCACATATTATGGATGTGAGTGAGCCACGTGTGTCTCAGATCCATACGAGAGCGATTGGTAAACTTCGTAAAGAACTCATGAGCTACTATAATATGGGTGGCAGTTCCACTCACAGAGAGAAGGTACATAAGAATGTTTAAAGGTTTTTACAATCTGACATCTGGCGTGCTGACACATCAGAGGAATCTGGATGTTATTGCCAACAATATGACCAACATTTCTACCCCCGGCTTTAAGCAGGACCGCTATACAGCCACCACATTTGATGAGGTTCTCTATAGCCGAGTGGGCAATAAGGACGGAAAGGGCAATCCCATCGGTAACCAGAGCTACATCCGTGCTACCAGCGATGTGATTACGGACTTTTCACAGTCCGGCTTTGAGCCCACAGGCTACCCTCTGGACTTTGCAATCAGCGGAGAGGGCTTCTTTGCGGTTCAGAATGGGGAGGGCCAGGTGGCCTATACAAGAGCCGGTAACTTCACGCTGGACGATGAAGGGGATCTCTGCCTGGCTGGGATTGGCAAGGTCTTGAGCGCCAACGGACAGCCTTTGAAGGTGGGTACCGATAAGATCCACGCCAATGCGGACGGCAGTATTTTCACGGATGACAGCAGATTGCTGGGTAAGCTCGGCGTGTATGTATTTGCTGACAATGCAGCACTGGAGCGCAACGACCAGGGACTGTTCGTGGGGGACAACGCCCAGATATCTGCAGAGGCTAAGGTTCTAAACGGATATGTGGAGCGATCCAATACAGACGTTGTGAAGCAGATGACTGAGATGATTACATTCCAGCGGTCACTTCAGAGCGCAGCACAGGTCATGAAAATGTACGACAGTTTGATGACAAAGGCTGCCAATGAAGTCGGCAGACTGTAAGGAGGAGATCGTTTTTGAATAATTCATTTTTTATCGGCGCTCTGGGTGCCCATCAGCAGCAAAAAAACATGAATGTAATTGGTAACAATGTTGCCAATGTCAATACCCATGGATATAAGGCGCTGAAAGGCAGATTTGCTGCCCTTATGTATGATGACCTGTACACCGCAGAGGGCGATATGGCCCTCAAGGGAACCGGAACCCATGTAAATGGGACAGATACGATTTTTGCACCCGGCGGCGGTGCCAGCACCGGCAGAAAAACCGATTACATGATCGAGGGAGAGGGCTTCTTTGCGCTGAAGGATCTGAGAACCGGTGAGGTCTCCCTTACCCGTAACGGTGCCTTTACCATGGCCTCCCGAGAAGAGGAAATTCAGGATGCATTCGGCAATCCGGTCAGAGAGATGGTCTACTATCTCTCCGACGGTGAGGGCAGATTTGTAATGGACCAGCAGGGTCAGATGATTCGGGTTACGGATCCCAATGCGACCCAGCCTGTAGGCATTTTCGACTGCGAAAACTACAACGGCATCCTTCATGCAGGGGATACCAGATACATTACAGTTCCTAAAAACGGGGCGCTGAGAGCCGGAGAGGGAAAGCTTGTGCAGGGCTATCTGGAGACATCCAATGTGGATCTTGCGCAGGAGATGGTTCAGCTGATTGAGGCCCAGAGAGCCTACAGCCTGGGACTGAAAGTGATGCTGACCTCCGACGAAATTGAAACCACGATCAATAACCTACGGGGTTAAGGAAGGCTTAGCAAATGAGAGACTACAATGAACTTAACACTTTGGAGCTGGACACCTTGAAGGAAATCGGGAGTATTGGCGCCGGAAATGCGGCAACAGCTCTGTCCAATCTGATTGGACAGAAAGTTGTCATCCGCAATCCCGAAGCCCGGATCATGGGCTACAATGAAGCCATTGAATGGCTGGGAGGCCCGGAAGAGATCACAGCTGCGGTTCTGGTTGCACTGAGCGGCCAGATCAGCGGAATTATGCTCTTTGTCCAGAAGCTGGAGTTTATCAACCTGGTCACTGAGAGTATGCTGGGCAATCGAATTTCCGACTTTTCTGAGCTGCAGGAGATGGAGATCTCCGCACTTACAGAGGTGGGTAATATCATGATTTCCACCTTCATCAACGCGCTTACAGACCTTGCAGGCATCGATGTGGAAGAGACGGTACCTGCATTTACAGTGGATATGCAGGGCGCTCTTATGACGGTGCCTATGGCGGCTTTTGGCGGCCAGTCCAACTACATTATGACCATCGGCGGCAAGTTTATATGTAATGGTCAGGAGGAACCCTGTCGGTTGCTGTTGTCTCCCGACATCCGTTCACTGGAATTTTTGCTTAGGAAGTTGGGAGTAACCAGTGGAAGTTAGAGCTGGTATGCAGACGATCGGAATTGCTGACATGAAAATGGCACGGGGAACCGGAACGCTGGTTACATACGCACTGGGTTCCTGCATTGGCATTTGCTTGTACGATCCGGTCATCAAACTGGGCGCACTGATCCATATTATGTTGCCGCTAAATATGGAAGCTGGGCGCACGAACACTATGAAGTATGCGGATAGCGGTATCCGTGAGACAATCAAACAGATGGAAATCAGAGGCGCGTCCAAAGCCCGCATTACGGCGAAAATTGCGGGGGGTGCCAAGATGTTTGAAGTCAACGGTGGCGCTCTCGGAAACATAGGGCAGCGTAATATTGACAGCGTTCACCTGGTCTTGAAGAGAGAGGGCATTCGTTTGCAGAGGGAATGTGTTGGAGGATCGGTTGCACGTACTTTATTATTTAACGTTGCCGATGGGATGGCATGTATCCGTTCCCATGGAAAACCTGATGTGATAATGTAATTCTTGGAAGGAGTGGATAACGGTGGTAAAAGAAGATAAAACTGGAATCCTGTTGGAATCTGGAACCAATGAGATTGAGGTGATGGAGTTCACCATCAACGACAGCCTTTATGGTATCAATGTGGCCAAGGTGAAGGAAATCCTTGTATCGGAGCCTGTTAAGCATATGCCTCACTCCCACCCCGCGGTGGAGGGTATTTTCAAACCCCGAGATGTGGTACTTACCGTTGTAGACCTGCCCAGATATCTGCTGGGTGTTGAATGCGAGAAGAAGGCAAAGGACCTGTTTATTATCACAGAGTTCAATAAGATCAATATCGCATTCCGTGTCCACACAGTTGTGGGTATCAGCCGTATCTCCTGGAAGGACATTCAGAAGCCCGATAAGACCGTCTGCCGTGGTGACGAGGGCGTAGCAACCGGTATCGCCCAGTGTGGTGAGGATCTTGTCACGGTTCTGGACTTTGAGAAGATCGTAGCTGAAATCGCACCGGAGACCTCGATTCAGATGAGTGAAATCGATCAGCTTGGCCACAGAGACCGCAGCGATGCCACCATCCTTGTGGCAGAGGACTCCATCCTTCTGTCCAAGATGATCGAAGAGGCACTGCACAAGTCCGGCTATGTCCATACCAAGATGTTCCCCAACGGTCAGGAGCTGTGGGACTATCTGGACGGCCTGCGTGGCGATAAGTACTTTGACCAGTATGTATCTCTGGTCATCACAGATATAGAGATGCCCCAGATGGACGGTCATCACCTCACCAAGCGGATCAAGGATGACAGAGATTTCGGCAAGATTCCTGTTGTCATTTTCTCGTCTCTGATTTCTGAGGAAATGAGAGTCAAGGGTAAGGAACTGGGCGCAGACGAGCAGCTCAGCAAGCCGGAAATCGGTCATCTCATTCAGGTAATTGACGAGCTGTTGGCTGCCTGCAAGCATTTGTAATAAAATAAGCGTCTCTATCGGATTGTGAAGGGAATCGCATGACCCAAAGGAGCGGTACTATAGATGTGTGACAAAAAGATAAAGAATCCGGTTTTTGCATTGGATATCGGCACCCGCAGCATTGTCGGCGTGGTTGGTGAACTGGTCAGCGATAAAGTAAAGGTATTGGCTGTGGAAGTGGCTGAACATGGAGGCCGCACCATGGTCGATGGCCAGATCGATAATATCCGGCAAGTGTCGGAGCTGGCCAGGACGGTGACGGAGCGCCTCGAAACGAAGCTGGGAGTTTCCTTAGACCAAGTCTGCGTTGCGGCCGCAGGACGGGCGCTGCAGACTCAGAAGGGCACCTTTACCTTGGAGCTGCCTTCGGAGCAGACAGTTGACGATGAGATGATTGCACGACTGGAAGCGGGAGCGGTCTCCAATGCGGAGGAAGCGCTTCAGGCAGGGGATGCTGACTGGAAGCAGCTATTCCTTGTGGGTTACACAGTGGCACAGTACCGCCTGGACAATTATCCTCTGACCGTTTTGCAAGGGCATAAGGGAAAGAGTCTGTCTGTTGATGTGGTCGCAACCTTCCTTCCGGGAGAGGTTGTCGAAAGCCTGTATACTTCCATGAATGGAGCCGGTCTACAGGTAAAAAGTGTCACCTTGGAGCCAATTGCAGCTATGAATGCAGCGATTCCCGCTGAGCTGAGACTTCTGAATCTGGTGCTGGTGGATATTGGCGCCGGTACCACGGATATTGCCATTTGCAGAGCCGGCAGTGTGGTGGGCTACACCATGGCCACCATCGCCGGAGACGAAATCACAGAGGCCATTATGCAGGCTTACCTTGTTGACTTTGAAACTGCAGAGGACATGAAGCGTGGAATTCAGGAAGGAAAGCAGATTTCTTACCGGGATATCCTGGGCCTGGAAAATGAAACCAGCGCCGAGGAGCTGCTTGCAGCCATCCAGGAGCCGATGGATCGACTGGCAGATGCCATCGCAAAGCAGATCATGGAAGTCAATGGGCAGCTGCCCTCTGCTGTATTTTTGGCAGGAGGCGGCAGTAAGCTTTATGGAATGAGAGCGAAAGTCGCAGAAAAGCTGGGCATGAATGAGCGGCATGTGGCCATCACAGGCAGCAACTTTAAACGCACGGCCTTCTCGGAAGACATTGACCTCGATAATCCGGAGTATACAACCCCCTTGGGGATTGTGGTGTCCGTTGGCTTAAACCTTCTCAATGACAGCTATTTTATCATTCTAAACGGTCAGCCTGCTAAGCTCTTCCGCAGCGGTGTTCTGAATGTGCGGGACGTGCTGCTGATGAACGGATATACCTATTCCGATATGATTGGGAAAAGCGGCAAGAATTTGCTCCTAACTTTGGATGGGCAGAGAGTTGTGCTGCGTGGGGAACCTGCTGTTCCTGCAATTTTAACTGTAAATGACCAGGAGGCTACCATCAATACCATCGTAAATGCGGGGGATCATATCGATTTTGTTCCCGCCAGACATGGAAAAGATGCCCATAGTTCCTTGGGGGATTTTCTCACCAAGCAGCTGTCTTTGCAGGGGCAGGTGATTGGACGGGTTCTTGTGAACAATGAGGAAGCTCAACTGGATCGGGAGCTTGCCAATCAGGATGTTATTTTTGTAACAGATCTGGCACCTCAGAGAGAGGCTGTGGTAAAATCCGAGGCACCCAAAGTGTCCTTCGCTGAGAAGCCCAAGGGTACACCCTTGGAGGTTCTGCTAAATGGTGAGCAGCTTGTTCTGATTCCCAAGGAGGATGGGCAGCCCTATTATCTAATGGACTTATTGCAGTATTCCGGGATTGATTTTGAGCATCTGGACCGCTCTGTGAGCTTGCAGGTCAATGGTGTGGACAGCGGATTTCAGCAGGTAATCCAGACCGGTGACCATGTTGAGATTCGTTGCATTTAAAAATTGCATAAGAAAACCGCTCTGTTCTTTCTAAGAACAGAGCGGTTTTTATCGTCGTTTATGCCAAAATGTCCAGGCTGTTTTTTGCCTTTGGTACACGGATGGGATCTGCAATGTATTTGATCTGCACATCCGGGTACTGGGCAACCCCAATGTCCACATGAGCACGTGACACGTCAAAGTGGATGGGGGTGACTCTCCAGTTATACTGCACCCGATCTGCCTCATAATGCATGTGGAATTCACCGGGAACATACTGGAGTCTTGCCGGTGCTTTGGGAATAAAATCCAGGCCAATGTTGGTTTTTACCTTGCTGGCCTCTGCTTCCGCAATAAACTGGGTCACAAGCTCTTCACCGATGGGAAGTTCCAGGCAGCGTTTGCCCTGCAATGTGTAGGTAGCTGCGGCCTCAGCGGCAGCCTGCTTCCCTTTTTCCGCGCTTTGTTCCACAGACTGCATGGTTGTGGGATAGAGGGAAGTACGGGCCTCAAAAGTATCAATATTGAGCCTTGGGAACTTGTGCTCGATGGTAAGTCCGCCTCTTTGACGGGAGGTCTCCATTTGAGCGGTTCCCCGAGTGTACTCCACTTTACCGTAATCGGGTTTAAGACTTAGTGCAATAGGAGTTGTTCTGATTTCTAAAAGCTGAGCCATAAATGAGACACCCCTCTCTGCTGGCTGTTTGGACGAAATGGACTTTATGCAAGGAGTTTAGCAGTGGAAAAGCCTCCACCGGAGCAGATATCTTACTTTAGGCTCTTGAGATGGCGAAGCAGCACATCTGCAATTCGCTCACAGGAGGCCTGAATGTGCACAGCACCAATGTCATGGGCGACCTTCGGCATTCCGTACACAACGCTGGAGGCCTCGTCCTGGCCGATGTTGTAAGCACCCTTGTTGCGCATGGCAAGCATACCGGCGGCACCATCCTGGCCCATGCCGGTCATGATGATTCCCACCATTTTGCAGCGTACAGTTTCAGCCATGGACTGGAACAGTGCATCTACAGAGGGCCGGAAACCACCGATCCGCTCTCCGTGGGTACAGGAGAGGGTATACTGGTTGCCGATTCGCACAACACGGGCTTGAAAATCAGCAGGAGCGACCAGAGCCAGGCCACGGTGAATTTCATCACCGTTTTTGGCCTCACGCACCTCCATTTTACAGAGACGGTTCAGACGCTCTGCGTACATTTTTGTAAATCCGGGGGGCATGTGCTGCACAATCACCATACCGGGGATGTCTGCTGGAAGTCGTTTCATAACTTCCAAAGTTGCCTCTGTACCGCCGGTAGAGGCACCCAAGCCGATGATCGTATGATCCAGTGCGGTGTTATTTCCCAGAGGAGAAATATTAGATGTGCCTACAGTGAGAGTAGAGGGTTGCTTACGCACTCTGGCACGGGATGCAATGGTGATCTTCTGTGCCAGTGCTGTGATAAAGCTGATATTTTCATTGGGGCCGGCGGGTTTTCGGATGAAATCCACAGCACCGGCATCCAGAGCATCAAAAACCCTCAAATTAAGGGAGCTGCACAAAATAACAGGGATGGGATGAACAGAGATATACTCTCTCAGAAAATCCAAACCATTCTGTCCGGGCATTTCCACGTCCAATGTAATAACATCGGGATTCAGCTTGGGAATCTTCTGTTTGGCATCAAAGGTGTTGATCGCATAACCAACAACTTCAATGTGAGGATGTGTGGAAAGTCCCTTAATGATAATACTTCTGGCAACATATGAGTCATCAATAACCATGACTCGAATTTGCTTATCTGTTAACATCGGAAAACTGAATGCCTCCTCGTATCACTTTTGAAATGTAGCCGGCGCCAGCCTGCGATAAGGCGTTTTCGGACTCAAATTCTCTGTATAACTGATTAGGAAGAAGCCGCCGGGGTTAGTTGCCTCATAGAATCTCTGGACAAGTGCATCCTTGGTGGGCTGATCGAAATAAATCATAACATTACGGCAGAAAATAACATCAAATTTTCGTCTGAAATTGATAGGGTCCATCAAATTGAAATGCTTAAAAATCACGTTATCCCGAATTGCAGGTGCGACTGTATGTGTACCGTCCTTGTTGTCCCTAAAATACTTGGTCTTCCAGGAGGGCGGCAGTGTGTCAGGGAGCTCGTAGATACCTTTCTTCGCTTCGGTCAGTGCACGGTCTGAGATATCGGTTGCGAGAATTCGTGTATCCCAGTTTCTTGCATCAGGCCCCAGGTAATCAAACAGGAACATGGAGATATTGTAGGGCTCTTCGCCAGTGGAGCAGCCTGCGCTCCAGATGGACAGGGTCTTGTCCTTCTGGTGGCGCCGCACCAAGTCGGGTATGATCCGATTGCAGAAAAAGTCCAGATGTTCCTTCTCTCGCATGAAGAATGTGTAGTTTGTGGTGAGTTTGTTTAGCACCAGTGTGATTTCGCTTTCATCCTTGGTTTTCAGCAGATGCTCAACAAAGGAGGAAAAGTCATTGTATCCCAGGTGACGAATTGCCGAGGACAGACGTCCTGTAATCAGCTGACGCTTTTTTGTCAGATCGATTCCGTAATTGCTCTGAATAAATCTGGCCAGGCGGTGAAAGTCCTCGTTTGAAATTTCCATAGCGGAAAATGCAGACCCGGCGTCAGAATTAAAAAAATCATTCATGAGCAAAAATCTCGTCGCAGTTCAGAATCAGAAGCGTCTCGTTGCTATCGGGAATTGTGCACATGCCGGAGACAAAGCGCTGTGACTCTTGAGAGTGGATGCTTGTAATGGTATCGTCAGAAATGTCCACCATACGATCAACAGTGTCCACAAGAATACCAAGCTGCATGTTGTTGTAGTCAAGCACTACAAGCAGTGATTTTTCGCCGGGTTCTTTGTTGAGACGAAGACGCATATCCATGACAGGAATAATCTGACCACGCATATTGAAAATGCCACGGACATATTCGGGCATGGTGGGCAGATAGGTTACAGTGTAGTTGTTGAGAATTTCAACAACATGCGCAGCATCTACACCCAATTTTAAATCAGTCGTCTCGGAGTCATGAATCACAATAATCAGGTATTTGCGATTCTTAGTAACTGCATTGGTATCAACAGATTCTTCAGTAGTTGTATTCATAGTCCTCGAACCTCCATCCCATTATAAAAATGCAGCATTGAACAAGTTGCCCACATCCAAAATGATGCTGATGCTGCCATCGCCCAGAATGCTGCAGCCGATGATGCCCTTGCTCTTAATGTCAAAGTTATTTACGTAAGTGGGCAGAGGTTTTACAACCACTTGCTGCTCACCCATAAGCTCGTCCACCAGCAAGCAGTAGGACACATCTCCGGACTCCAGCCACATCAGAATTCCGTCCTCTGCACGCTCCACGCCGCCGGGCAGGCCGTAAAGATCCTTGGCCCGCACAATGGGGTAATAATTGTCCATAATCTTGATGATCTCACCTTTTACGGTGTCATGGACAATATCGGAGGCAGAAACTTTGAAGTTCTGGCGGATATTCTGAATGGGGATGGTAAAGATGGTCTCGCCTACGGAAACCTCCATGCCGTTCATGATTGCCATGGTGAGGGGGATCTTCATGGTGGTTGTCATACCCTTGCCACGTTCACTGGAGATGGAAATAGAACCACCCAGCTCCTCAACACCACGCTTTACAACATCCATGCCGACGCCACGTCCGGAGAATTCGGTCACTTCCACATTGGTGGAGAAGCCGGGCATCAGCAGGAAATTGAGGATTTCCTTATGGGAGTATTCAATGTCAGGGGAGGCCAGGCCGTTTTGAATGGCCTTGTTCAGCACTGCATCATCATCTACACCCTGGCCGTCGTCGTGGATCTCAATAATGACCTCGCTGCCGGTATCCCGGGCGGTCAGAACAATTTGGCCAACCGGGTCTTTGCCAGCGGCAATACGCTCTTCCTCCGAATTCTCAATGCCGTGATCCATTGCGTTACGAACCATGTGCATGATGGGATCGCCGATGTTGTCAACGATATTCTTGTCCACCTCGGTGTCTTCGCCCACCAGGGTGAGCTTGGCACGCTTATTGAGCTTCTTGGACATATCACGGACAATACGGTTCATCTTCTGGAAGTTTGTAGCGATGGGAACCATCCGCAGGGACATGGAAATGTCCTGCAGTTCGTCGGTCAGCTTGCGCAGCTGCCGTGCAGATTTAGCAAAGGTATCCAGATTGCCCAGGCCTTTGAGGTCGGGAGAACCGGTTACCATGGCTTCGGTAATAACAATTTCGCCTACCAGTGCGGACAGCTGATCCAGCTTAGACTGGTGAACGCTGATAAGGCTCTCCTTCGGGTGCTGGGAGGCGGAGGAAGCGGTGTGTGTGGAAGCAGAGGGAGTGCCGACAGCTGCTGCAACAGACTCGGGCTCCGCTGTGGGAGCAGCTGCGCTGGCAGCGGCAGGGGATCCGGCAGGCTTGGCGGCAGACGGTGCCACGTAATCATGGGGCTGATAGGATTTGACAGCGCCGGAGGTACGGACAACCGGAATGGCCTTTTCACGATCCTCGCTGTTTTTGAACATCAGCAGGAAACCGGAGTCGGCGATCTGCTCAGCGGTGGAGGCATCGGATTCGATGTCCTGCGGCATGAACAGGAAGTCAGATTCGTTGCAGAAATCCCGCAGGGAGGTCACCAGCATAAAGGAACGCAGGTTCTCCATGCCGCAGCCCTCGTCGTAAAACACCACGAGTTCATAAGGGAAGTCGGGGTTCTCGGCGGAATTGTGAGCGGGGCTTTCAGCAGCCTTCGGCGCTTCGGCGGCTGCTTCCGTCTGGGGTTCGGAGTCAGAAGACTCCTTGCCGCTGATCCTTTCGATCAAGTTGTTGATGCTATTCATGAAATCCTGAATATCGGTATCCAGGGGCTGGTCGGATTCGATTTTCTCCAGCTCTTTGCGGAAATAGTCAATAGCCTGGAAAAGCATGTTGAACAGATCAGGCTTGTTTGCGTCAGACACAACAGAAATCGTGTTCTCTCTGATGATGAAGAAAAGGTCCTCGATTCGATGCGCTACAGTTGCCAAGGTATCGAACTCCATCATTGCAGAGGATCCCTTGATTGTGTGCATGATACGAAAAACCTCATTGATGTTCTCTTGTGTGAATGTGTTGATAGACTCTGCCTCCAGCACAATCGACTCCAGTTGTTCAAGCAATGAGTTGTTTTCATAAATATATGTATCAAGAATCTCGTTTCCGCTACCCATAGCAAAAAACACCACCTTTTAAACATTTTATATTATTACTATCGACATTCTATTATAAAAAATTAAGCGGGAAATGCAAGCCTTTTTGGCAGAAAAGGAAAATAATCCATGTAATTTACAAAAATTGGTGTTTTTATCCGTGGAATATGCGTAAAAGTCGGCAGATGTCGTGTTTTAAAAGCAGGGGGATGAGGCGCTGAGGACACAGTGGGAGTACTGGCTTCAGAGAAATCCGGGGCAGATGGCTGATTTTCGCAAAAGCGGGTATCGTTCCTCTAAAATGCGAGATGCAGTGATCTCACAGGAGGGGGCTGCGTTTAAAATAAAAAAATATTTTGTCAAAAGCTATCGAAAAAAAGATCGAAATATGTTACAATGTGAAATGATATCTTAATCCAGTTTTAACGAATAGTTAATAGTAGAAAAGCGGTGGGGAAGTATATGGCAGAAGTATTATCACAAAACCAAATAGATGCCTTGCTCAATGCCGTCCGAAGCGGAGAGAAGGACTTGTCGTCTGAGTCTTCGGAGAAAGACAGCAGCCAATATCGGAAGTATGACTTCAGCAGCCCCAGAAAATTCACCAAAGACCGGATCAATATGCTCCATGGTATCTACGAGAACTATGGACGGATCCTCAACACGTGGCTCAACGGACGGATGCGCACAAACTGTGAAATCTCTGTTGAGAGCGTGGAAGAGCAGCGGTACCATGAATTTTCCAATGCGCTGACGGAAACGGATGTTCTGGCGCTGGTGGACGTTGTCATCAAGGATGTCAAACACGAGATCCCGATCATGGTTTATCTGACCACCTCCACAGCCCTCAGCATGATGGATCGTCTGATGGGCGGCGAGGGACTGACGGATAAGAACCTGGCAAGTGACTACAGTTACACAGATATTGAGCTGAAGCTGTTTGCGGACATTATGCGGGACATGACCGGCATGATGAATGCCAGCTGGGAGACCTATGTACCGGTGGAGTTCGCCTTTGACCGGGTGGATCCCAATCCGACCATGAGCCAGCTGATCGGTCTGGACGAGACAGTTGTGATCGTGGATATGAAGCTGACGTTTCCTAATAACGAGGGACGGATGAGCATTTGTCTCCCCGAGGAGGTTCTTGTGAGCATTTTCGGTGAGCTGAACCGGGAGAATTCAGCCCGGAAGGTTGCGGCAGAGAAGAAAGCAGACGAGATTTTTGAGAGTTTGCG
>RCNH01000704.1_pt1 | contig 12921 bp, 6 predicted proteins | sample 2041161 | NCBI WGS metagenome assembly RCNH01 (sample SAMN09708215, study PRJNA481090) | Feces metagenome, whole genome shotgun sequencing project. | biome: feces | host: Leptonychotes weddellii | place: Antarctica: Sion Island | collected 2010-03-01 | reverse complement strand
TGATCAGTCTTAGCTGCTGGAGGTGTTGCCTTGTCAGCAGGAATGCCCTCGTACTCAAATGTGATGTCGTAGGTTGGGTTAGGAACGAACTTCCAAACACCTTCAACATCTACATCCTTATCAGAAATAGTGAGAGTTAAAGGACTTGCAAGATCAGTTGTGTCCTTAACACGCCAACCCTCAAATTCCCAAGTACCGTCGTTGTCAGTATCTGCTACAGGAGTTGCAGCGTTGTCTGGTGCATCAACGGTCACGGTTTCATCCTTGCGCTTACCAGTCTCAGCAGCACGAGCGGTGCCAACAACAGAAGACAAAGGTTTATCGTCAGCACTTACGTAAGTGAAGTTTACCTGGTATCCGTTTGCAGTGAACTCCCAAACACCCTCATAGGTAGCGTCATTGGTGCCAAGAGTAATCTCAGCCAAATCCTTCTTTGGCTCATCAGTTGTACCTTCTACACGCCATCCTACAAACTTCCAGGTTCCGTTATCTGTATCTTCGTTATCTGTATTGGTAGGAGTTTGGACCTTAGCATCCTTAACACCTGTTGCTTTCTCAGGATTTGGAGTCTTAAAGTCTGCAGGAAGAGTAGATCCTTCCTTGGCTACAAACTTGAAGTTTATAGTTGGATCTTTATGCCAAACACCTTCAACCTTTATGTCTGTGAAGTATGGGAAAGTTGCGTAGTTGTATTCATAATTACCCTTCGCATTTTTTTTGCCTACAGGATCAATGACTGATGGAAAATCAGCTGCATTAAGCTCAGTGATGTAATTATCAGTTCCCTTGATGCGCCATCCCTTAAATTCCCATCCCTCACGTGGAGTTGGATCGTTCAACTTATATTTAATGTTGAACTTTGAACGTTCACTTTTAGGAAGATTGGGATTGTATTCGTAAATGGTTTCATCTTTATCAGGGATGATCAACTCGGCAACAGGTTTTGCCTCTGTTGTAAGCGTATCGTCCGCATATACCTTATAGAAGCGCTTATTGGCCAGAGAAGGATCGTTGAGAGGTGCAAACTTTGGTTCATGATCAACATATTTATTACTATTATAATAATAATTCGTATCCTCTATTAATGGATCATCTCCATCAAGTTCATCAAGAGGTAGCCAATAGTTTCTTCGTTCCTCTTTATTGTACCCAGTAAGAGAACGAGGACCATCCCAATAGTCGCGCCACTCAAACTCCTTCTCGTCCTCAAAGAGATCAAAATGGATAGGCTGATCATAAATATCATTCAGGCTTAATAGCTTAATACCTTTAATAGTACCCATGCTCTTATAATTGTTCCATGGATGTCTAAGTTCTAGATAAGGTCCTGCCTGTCCCTCTTCTGATAAATCATCTGGTGTCGAATTATTATAAGGATCCCAAGTTTTAACCTTCTTTAGATCTTCTCGTAGGAATTTATGAGGGGTATCGGGTCTCTTAAACACTGGCCTGTAATTATCCAATATGTTTTGTTCCCATGCAAGTTTCAATTGTTCTGAAACATCAGGAAGGATACCGTTCGTATATCTGATGGAGGATCCGTCTAAGGTTAGAGCCTTTTTTCCATCGGTATATTCCTTTATAAGATAGCCATAGAAGTCAAAATTGTCAGGCGTAACACCTTCATCAAAGTAAACAGAAGCTCCTGCTCGAGTATCCGAACTAAGAGCGGTGCTTTTAAGGACAGGTGTACTAGTAGATTCACCTGTCGCTACCCACTTTGGTTCTCCGTTTATATAAGGGAGCGGGGTATAAAATGTCTTTCCAAAGTCGTCTGGAAGCGCGTCACCGTTATCACTTACATATTCAAACGTGAGTGCAATCGCTCCTACATCTGTTTTAGTAGTCGCTACGTCAGTAGAAGCAGCAAACGCTGATGGGAGAGAGAGTGTCGATCCCACCAAGAGAGCTGCAGAAAGCGCATAGAATGCAATGCGTTTTTTCTTATTCATCACACCTCCTTTCTTTTTAGGATTAAAAGTTAAATTTCTCATAATCACCTTCTTAAATATCGGGCGGAGACTGTATAAATCTTTAAGTCTCCTGTTAGCATAATTACTGTTATTGCTGAGGGCGTAGCAGCTATAACAGATATTGAGATAAGAAATATCTCAACTATGTAAATTTTACTATAAATTCAGAAACATATAAAACATCCTTCTTTATATATATAAGAAACATGAGTATCTGTATGTTCAGTGAAGATATGAATATGTACTCATATCTTCATCTACATAAAGTATAGTGAAATCATAAGAAGGAGGCGATTGCATGAATGAGATTCAAGTTTCTCAAGTGCCTGAGGAAGTTATCAATCAGGCAACATCAATCTTTGATGCTTTGAAAGATAACACCCGTCTTAAAATTTTGATCTCTCTTCTATCGGGGGAGAAAAGCGTAAGTGAATTGACTGAAGTAGTTTGTGTTTCTCAAAGTGCTGTAAGTCATCAGATGAGGCTTCTTCGCGATAGAGGATTGGTCCGATCTACAAGACAAGGCCAGTTCGTTAAGTATTCGCTTTCTGATAAGCATGTTCAGGTGCTCATTGAGGTTTCTCTCGAACACGCATCTGAGTTATTTAAGGAGGATAACTAATATGCATACCCACAACCACACACAAAAGTGCATCCACTGTCACCACACCCACGATGCAGGAGCTGCTTGCGTATGCCATGAGCATACCCACGAGCACACAGGACACACCCATCACGCTGAGGGTGCGTGCTGCTCTTGTGAGGGGCACTCAGAATCGTCTCAAGATGAGGATGACTTAAGCTCTCTTGCAGATATTTCTTTCCACATCCTCAAGCTCGACTGTCCAAGCTGTGCGGCATCTGTTGTCAGTGCTGTTGAAGCTGTCGATTCGGTAAAAGCCGCATCATTGAAGTTTGAAACCGCCCAGTTATATGTCGTCTTGAATGCCGGAGTGGATAAAGACGTGGCAAAGAAAGACATCATCCAAGCTGTAAGATCGTGCGGTGAGGATGTAGAGCTTTCTGATGAAGAAGCTAAAGACCTCGACGTCCAATTGAGCTGGTATCAGCAGCATCGAGACATCCTCCTGATGATGCTCTCTGGTATTAGTCTCATTGACGGTGCGATTGCAGAATATGTTTGGGGTATATCTCTGACCTCAGTTGTGTTCTACATTATGGCATCGGTTTTTGGATTGATCTTCATTATGCCTATGGCTTTGGCATCCCTCAAAAGACGTAAGGCCGACATGAATGTCTTGATGTCAATCGCTGTCATCGGTGGCATTATCTTAGGTTTCATGGGCGACACTGACGTCTTTAGAGATGCAGCTATCGTAATCTTTCTGGACCAGATAGGCGAGTGGCTTGAGGGATGGAGCATGAGAAAGACCTCAAATGCCATCTCCGACCTCATGAAGCTCGCTCCGGAGACTGCTCACTTGATTGAGGGGACTTCAACCTCCGATGTTTTGGTTTCTGAGATCTCTGTTGGAGATATTATTCAGATTCTCCCAGGTGAGCGCGTAGCCCTCGACGGAATTATTACTGAGGGCGTATCTTCTCTCAATGAGGCTGCTATCACCGGTGAGAGTGTGAGTGTGGATAAGTCTCAAGGAGATGAAGTTTTTGCGGGAACCCTCAATGAAGGGGGAGTTCTCAGTGTACAGGTAACGTCTCTAGCTGCAGATTCAACCCTCTCCAAGATTGTGCAAACGGTTCAAGATGCTCAGAGCAAGGCTGCACCTTACCAGAGTTTCGTCAACCGTTTCGCTGAGGCCTACACGCCATTTGTTGTAGCGGGAGCTTTGGTTGTAGGAGTTGTAGTTCCAGGAGCAATGAGCCTTATGGGTTCTTTGGACTCTGCGGGCTGGATGAGCTGGGTCTACCGTGCTTTGAGTCTTTTGGTAGTCGCTTGTCCATGTGCTCTTGTAATTTCAACCCCAGTATCGTTTGTATCTGCAATTACCTGTGCTGCTCGCAAGGGAGTCTTGGTTAAAGGTGGTGCATCATTAGATGCTGCAAGCAGGGTCCAAGCTTTGGTTATCGATAAGACTGGAACCCTAACTACAGGAAAGCTTTCCGTTGAGCGCTTTGAGATCTTGGATGAGGTTGAAGATACAAGGGAAGTCTTGCTTGCTTTGGAATCACTTTCTTCCCACCCTATTGCACGCTCAATCGCTCAGTATCTTGAGGGACAAAATACCACAGCTGCTGAGATATCCGATGTTTCTGAGATTGCAGGTACCGGAGTTTTGGGTACCTATAAGGGCTCTGAGTGGTTTGTAGGTAAAGCTGCAGCTCATGAGTACTTTACAGCTTCTGAAGATCAGATCCAGAAGATCGAAGGAGCGATGGATGAGGGACTTACCGTAGTTGTTGCTGCCTGCGGCCGTAAGGCTGTCGCTTTCGTTGGAATTGCCGATATGGCCCGCGATAATGCTGCACTTGCAGTTGTGGCTTTGCATGAGGCAGAGATTTCACCTGTTGTCATGATGACGGGCGATAACGCTCGTGTTGCTCAAAAGGTAGCTCGTGCTGTGGGAGTCGATAGCTTTAAGGCTGAGTGTATGCCTTCAGATAAGCTCAACTTCGTAGAGGAGCTTGAGGGCAAGGATGTACGAGTTGCCATGGTAGGAGATGGAATCAACGATGCTCCAGCCCTTGCTGCTTCATCTTTGGCTATCACCATGGGATCTGATGCGAGCGATACAGCTTTGGAGATTGCAGACGTTGCACTTTTGAACTCCAATCTGGAGAATATTGCAGGCCTCATCAGGCATTCTCGTCGCACCATGCGTGTTGTTCGAGAGAACATCGCTTTTGCAATTGGCGTCAAGCTCTTGATCTTCGTTCTGATTGTAATGGGAATGGCGGGCATGAGCGCTGCTGTGTTTGCTGATACGGGCGTTGCCCTGCTTGTAATCCTCAACGGCATGAGACTTATGATCAGCCGTGACTTTGCTGAAGTGTAGGTTGAGGGTTTGCTGAGGGTTGATTGATGCTCAGGCGGATGCGGGTATTCGAGTCGTTACGGGCGATGCGGGCGATGCGGGTACCGAGCTCCGACGGCGGAAGCAAGCACCGAACCATTACATATATATAAGTAAGAGTAACTCTGAAAGCCACATCTTCGAGGAATCGAGGGTGTGGCTTTTTGTATAGGGGGTAGGGGCGTGAGATTCAGGGCACCTACCGTCTGTATGGCATAATTTCTAGGTTGTCAGCGTATTTATACAATATTATGTAGGGCTTCTAAATGACCACTAAGTACTAAACTTGTGAATTTTTTCTTAATATCCCGAAAAAATATCCTTTGATTAGCCTTGTATTTTCTAAAAACCGCCGTTCAGCGAATTTATAAATTGACCTTTCGGTTGTGATATATACTTAACACGATACAATTAGTAGCGGTGTATATTTAGTTTACGCAGTTTTAGTAATTGTATTTACTTTGCGTAACCTATTACGGGTGGGTAGTAGGTATACCTTTTGTCAATGGCGTCCGTATACGTCGAAAGGAGTGGCAGCTATGTCAAATGAGACTTCGCAGCCAAAAAAGAAGAGGAAGATGTTAACTTCCTTTTCTATTATCTTGATCCTTCTCGCAATCGTAGCTCTTGTTACTATTGCAATGAACGGATTGAGTGTTAGTGATGGGGACAAGGTAATCTCAATTACTGGTGCTAACCTCGGACAGTTCATGATGGCTCCTGTAAAGGGATTCAACGATGCTGTTGACGTTTGTCTCTTCATCTTGGTTCTTGGTGGATTCTTAGGAATCGTTACCAAGACCGACGCATTGAATGTTGGTATTGCAAACTTAGTAAAGAAGATGGGTGGAAATGAGCTCGTTCTTATTCCTATCCTTATGTTCCTCTTTGCTATCCTTGGTACCTCTTACGGTTTCTGTGAGGAGTCTGTAGGATTCTACGCTCTCTTGGCAGCAACCATGATGGCAGCAGGATTCGATGCACTTACTGGTGCTGCAATGATTTTGCTCGGAGCAGCAGCTGGTGTATTGGGTTCAACTGTTAACCCATTTGCTACTGGTATTGCTTCTTCTTCTGCAGATGCAGCATTCCAGGCACTTGGAATCCAGGCTGAGGTAAACCAGGCTTACGTTATCGTAATTGGTCTTATCCTCATGGTAGTATCTTGGGCTATTTGCTCTTACTTCGTAGTAGCTTATGCTAAGAAGGTAAAGGCAGATCCATCTGCAACCGCAATGAGCGCAGATGAGCTCAAGGCAGCTCAGGAGACCTACGGAGATGCTGCTGAGGCATCTAAGAACGACCAGGAGCTTACTGGTAAGCAGAAGGCTGTTCTTTGGGTATTCGCTGCAGCATTCTTGGTAATGATCCTCGGATTCATTCCTTGGGAGAAACTCGGTGTTGGATTCTTCAACGCTGGCTACACCGATCACAACGTAGCTACTGTATACCAGAGCGGCAATGAGGTAGTTCTCCCTGAGGGCTTCACCTTTGACGCAAATGGTAACCTCGTAGGCGCAGATGACACTGTAGTAGAGAAGGCTAACATCACTGTTGTTCCTTTCTCTGAGGTAGCTGGCGACACCGCTGTTACCATCGATGGCAACGAGGTAACTCTTGCTAACGACATCGCAGTTGATGGCCTCAATGTTGCTTCTGAGCAGGATACTGCTGGCTGGAGCGCATTCTTGACCAACGTACCTCTTGGTGACTGGTACTTCGCTGAGTCCACCACTTGGTTCTTGCTCCTCGCTATCGTAATCGGTATCGTAGGTGGCCTCGATGAGCACACCATCGTAAACGAGTTCATGGCTGGATCTGGCGACATGATTTCTGTTGTTATGATCGTTGCTCTCTCTCGTGGTGTTTCTGTTCTCATGAGCGAGACTGGTCTTTCTAACTACTTCCTGTTGACTGCTTCTGCAACTCTCCAGGGAACAAGTGGAATCCTCTTGACCGTTGGTTCTTACCTTTTGTTCTTCTTGCTTTCCTTCCTCATTCCTTCCAGCTCTGGATTGGCAACCGTTTCTATGCCAATCATGGCTCCACTCGCAGCTCAGTTGAGCCTCGATCCAGCTGTTATGGTAATGATCTTCTCTGCAGCTTCTGGTGCAGTAAACATGATCACCCCAACCAATGGTGCAATCATGGGAGGACTTGCATTGGCACGTGTTGAGTACGGTACTTGGTTCAAGTTCGCACTCAAGATCGTTTTGATCACCGCACTTGCTTCTCTTGTAGTTCTTATTGGCGCATCATTGCTCTTGGTGTAGTCTATTAATCGTTGACAATAAATAAAACCCACCTAGTTTACTTCGCGTAGACTGAGAAAAAGCCATCGGGGAAACCCGGTGGCTTTTTCTATGCTGGTATGTGGTGTGGGGTGTGGGGGTTGTGCTGCGGGGATTCGGTGGCGTGCGGTGGTGTGGTGGTGTGGTTATGCTGCCGGTGAGCTGAAGGCTCGTGAGGTATTCGGGCGAAGGTGTCTGTATCGTCTTCGCGAGCATGGCGGTATGCTCCCTTAGGGACGTAAGCCGTACATTCGTGTGGAGTGTGGGGCCAAACCTTCCCGGTATGTGTACGTAAAAATAAACAGCAGGTGTCGGTATATTCCGACACCTGCTGTTCTTATAAAAAGCTTCCTTGTGGGATGCAGTTGTATGCATCTCTCTTTATGTATGTATTAGAACTTGTAGTTCATGCCCATTGCATCCATGACCTCGTCCAAGGTGTTTTGAGCAATAGCGTTTGCCTTCTGGTTGCCCTCGTGCAATACATCAGCGAGGTAGGAGGTATCTGCCATAAGTTCCATGCGCTTCTCGCGGATAGGAGCGAAGTACTCATTTACGGATTCGGTGACATACTTCTTGAGCTGTCCAGATCCTCCGTTTCCGATTTCCTCTGCAATCTCTACCTCAGGACGTCCTGTGCAGACACTTGCTGTAGTAAGGAGAGCGGATACTCCTGGGCGTGTCTCAGGATCGAAGGTGATGAAGCGCTCGGAGTCAGTCTGTGACTTCTTGATACGCTTTGCGGTTTCCTCTGCGCTCATAGAGATTGCAATAGCGTTTCCGTAGCTCTTGGACATCTTGCGACCATCGAGTCCAGGAAGAAGATGAGCGTCAGACAAAAGTCCACTAGGCTCATCGAATACCTTGCCAAAGCGCTCGTTAAAACGACGTGCAATGGTGCGGGTAAGCTCGATGTGAGGAAGCTGGTCTTTACCTACAGGAACGATGTTTCCCTTGCAGAAGAGAATGTCGCATGCCTGATGAACCGGATAGGTGAGCAAAAGGCCGGTGAGGGTGTGTCCCGATGCTTCCATCTCAGCCTTTACGGTAGGGTTTCTCTGAAGCTCAGCTTCGGAGACAAGGCTCAAGAAAGGCAACATGAGCTGGTTTGCAGCAGGGACTGAAGAGTGGGTAAAGATCATAGTCTTTGCCGGATCGAGTCCAACTGCAAGGTAGTCAGCGAGCATATTGATAACGTTGTCTTGAATGTTATCGGTAGTGTCTCGGTCGGTGATTACCTGATAGTCGGCAATAAGAACGTTAGTATTTACACCCATGTTCTGAAGATCAACACGCCCTTTGAGGGTTCCGAAGTAGTGACCTAGGTGCAGACGACCTGTTGGCCTATCACCGGTAAGCATGTTGTATTTCTCAGGATGCACATCTAAGTCTTCCCAAATTGCATTGCTTCGTTTGAGAGCTACATCAAAGCTTGTCTCTTGTGCCATACAATCTCCTAGAGTGAACGTAGTTTTACATAATTGTTTTAAGTTTACACTAGATACAAGGGAAAATGGTGAGATATAGCGTATTGCCAAATTTTACAGAGTGAGAGGTTGAGGTGGGAGGGGTGGGGGTGAGTGAAGTACTAGCCCTGTATGGATGCACAAAACCTGGGCCTATTTATCTTTCTCTCAATAAGATCCCTTCATCCTTTGTTATGAGCTTTACACCTAATAAATTCCTGTTCCGTTCTCATTAGCATCCTGACGATATATACTTAATGCTATATCTAACTTTTTAGGGGAGCTATATGATTTTCGAAAGTGAAGCAAAGTTTGAAGATGAGCTTGTAGAGCTATTGCATTCTACTAAGGGTTGGTCTGCTGATGTTTTGATTAACCCATCAGAGGATGATCTCATCGATAACTGGGCAAATATTATTTTCCAAAAGAATCAGCAGCGTGAGCGCCTTAATGGCTGTAAGCTTACAGATTCTGAAATGAAGAAGGTGCTCGATCAGTTCGTTGACGCGAGAACACCTGTAAAGATAAATCACCTTATTAACGGCAAAGAACTCTCTATTGTTCGAGATAATCCTGATGATACCTTGAACTACGGTAAAGAGATATCCCTTCGTATCTTTAATCCAGATGCTGTAAAAGGTGGAGCGACGGTATATCAGATTGCAAGACAACCTGTATTTAAATCCAATAATCCACAGCTTAATTCTGGTCGTGGTGACGTCATGTTGCTTATTGACGGTATGCCTTTATTTCATGTTGAGCTTAAGGGTTCAAAGGTGCCTATTAAGCAGGCTACCAACCAGATTAAACGCTACAAAGAGAGTGGTTATTTTAGGGGCATATATTCGCTGATTCAAATCTTTGTTGCTATGAATCCTGATGAGTGTGTCTACTTTGCAAACCCTGGACCTGATGGCGATTTCAAGAAAGAATATTTCTTCCATTGGGCTGATTTCAACAATGAAAGTATTAATAATTGGAAAGATGTTGGAGAAAGTCTCCTCTCAATTCCAATGGCTCATAACATGATTTCTTTCTACACTGTTGCTGACGATGAAGACGGAATTCTTAAGGTGCTTCGTAGCTATCAATTCCACGCAATTGACAGTATCTTAAAGAAGGTTCGTGAAGTCGATAATTGGGACTCACCGCATAAGCCAGGTGGATTTATTGCTCACACGACTGGAAGTGGAAAGACACTCAGCAGTTTCAAGACAGGAGAGGTTCTTCTTAAAAGAAACGTTGTTGATAAAGTAATTTATCTCTTTGACCGCATTGAGCTCGGAGTGCAGTCACTCAATGAATATCGTGGTTTTGCAGACGAGGATTTAGTGGTTAATTCGACCGCTAATTCTCATGTTTTTGAAAACAAGCTCATGAGTGACAACCTCGATGACTCCTTAATCGTTACCTCAATTCAAAAGGTTGCTGAGAAGTCCAAGGCGCTTATGGATGAGCCGGTAAAGCTCGATAAAATTGCGAAAAAGAAGATTGTATTCATCGTTGATGAGTGTCATCGCGATACGCATGGCTTAATGTTTTCCGATGTAAAGAATGCATTTCCTAATGCGTTGTTCTTCGGTTTTACAGGAACTCCTATCTACAGTAAGGCAAGCCATAATGGTAAGCGTAATGCTTCTCTCGATACCATTGACGATCTTGAGGCATATTTCAAGATGCAGGAGGCTGGTGTTCCTACCAGTGAGCTCACCACAAAGCTCGTATTTGGTGATGAGCTGCACCGTTACTCAATTGGAGACGGTATTCGTGATGGAAATGTCTTAGCTTTCGACCATTATCGTGTTTCAACTTTTAAGGATGCAGCTCTCAAGCGCTCTGTAGCTTTGCGCGAGCTTGGTATTGCATCTGAGGAAGAAATTTACGATGAGCCTAAGCTCCTTAGAAGGTTTGACGAAATCAGGCAAAGAGAGATGACCGATCGCTATGACCGTGAAGGACATCTTCTTTCAAAGGGCATTGAGCGCGATATACCAACCGCTCAATATCGTGATGAAAAGCACCGTAAGGCAGTTGTAGATGACATCCTCGATAAGTGGTCAGATCTCAGCTGCTATGGGCGCAGCAAGCGCTTCCATGCGATCTTAGCAACCTCATCTATTCCTGAGGCTATGGCATACTATGATTTGCTCAACGGCGCTGAGACCAAGAAGGGCGAGAAGCTCAAGGTAACGGCTGTATTTGACCCTCACCATAACAATGAAGGTGATGAAGAGGCTGAAAGGGCCACCACGATGACTTCGTGGGATAAGCAGCAGGCAATTTTGAGACTTATTAGGGATTATGGTGAAACCTTCTTCGATAATCCTGAGGTCTACCGCTGCGATCAGCATAGCTTGTTTAAGAAAGATGTTGCACAGAGGCTTGCACATAAGGGTGACTACCGCGGTATCGAAAACGATCGTGATAAGCAGCTCGATATCGTTATAGTTGTAAATCAGATGCTTACAGGATATGACTCAAAATGGGTCAACACTTTGTATCTGGATAAGATTATCGAAGGACATCTTCTGATTCAGGCATTTAGTCGTACAAACCGTATCTTTGGTCCTGAGAAGCCTCATGGAACGATTCGTTATTATCGCAAGCCTTATACCATGGAAGCCAATACCAAGGCTGCTATTGAGATGTATTCAGGATCCAACCTGAAAGACATCTCGGTTCGAACACTTGACGAGAATGTCGAGGCTATGCAGGCGGAGATTGACTATATCAACTACCTCTTTGCACAAGAGGAGATTGAGGATTACTCCGATCTTCCTAAGGATAATGCCGTAAGAAGAGAGTTTGTTCGTCACTTTAATCTCTTTAATAAGTATCTTATGGCAGCTCGTTTACAAGGATTTATATTTAAGGGTGAGAAATAATGACAACCACAGAAATTGAAGCAGGTGCTGAGAACCTCCATGGAGGAGAGAGGTTGTCTATTAATTTCGACCAATATAAAGCTCTTCTGGGACGCTATAAGGATGTAGAGAGGGTTCAGGATTCATCTAATCGCAAAGATGGTGAAGCCTTGGCATTCGATATTGAAGCGCATATCACAGATACTGATGCTGGAATCATCGATTATGAATGGATTAATGATCGATTCGCTAAGTACACTTCGAAGCTTTCTGATTTTTCCACCGAGGAAGGCAATCAGTTCTTAGATGCCCTGCATACGAGCTTCAATCAACTTGATGCGGAGACTAAAATCATCGCAGAAGGTATCCTGAGTGATATTCGTTCAGGTAAGTTGTTTGTAGAAGAGGGTAAGAGCTTTGTCGATTACCTTAATGAAAGAAAAGCAGCTCAAAGCAATTCTTATTCTGAGAGTCTTCACAGGGCATTTGGTATCTCCGTTGCGCTTATTGAGGAATATCTTAAGCTCGAAGTAGATCAGCTAAATACTGCACGCAACACAAGGATTACCGAGGAAATAGATACTGATTGCGCTATTGAATATTTCAAGTTCAAAAATAAAGACGACAAACCTTTGCCTCCTTTTATAGCCAAATTAAAGGCGAAGGATATAATTGAAGAGTTCTTCTCTTGCGGAGGCTATGATCTCTATGAGGACGAAGAATAGCTTGTATTTGGCTTGATAATTACATCCTCCTTCATCTAGTAGTTGTATTAGGTGGAGGAGGATTTTGTAAGACTATCGTCTACTCATATCATGAGATCGAACAATTGCTTTAATCTCTCATATATAATAATTACGCTGCATTAAAGCGCTAAGTCATAAATTGCAGATCGCAAAGATGTCTTATCCGTTTGATATGCTCTGTTGTTAAAGAATGCCCTCGTTTTGAGGATGCATGATGTATTCAAGTAAAAATTTATAAGGATGATGAACTGTTATGAATAAGCAGGAACTCGCACAAAAGATTTGGACCTCAGCAAATAAGATGAGGTCAAAGATCGAAGCAAACGAATATAAGGATTATATTCTTGGCTTTATGTTCTATAAGTTTCTTTCTGAGAAGGAAGTACGCTACCTCTATGAAGGCATCGGCTGTACGTGTGATGATGACGTAAGGCAGATCATTGACCTTGGTGATGATTACACCAGCTCATACGCAGAGACTATCAAGAAAGACCTTGGATATTTCATTCCTTACAAGTATCTTTTCTCTACTTGGATCTCAAAGGGCAACGATTTTGTAATTGGTGATGTTACTGACGCTCTTGCTGC
>RCNH01000703.1_pt1 | contig 12932 bp, 11 predicted proteins | sample 2041161 | NCBI WGS metagenome assembly RCNH01 (sample SAMN09708215, study PRJNA481090) | Feces metagenome, whole genome shotgun sequencing project. | biome: feces | host: Leptonychotes weddellii | place: Antarctica: Sion Island | collected 2010-03-01 | reverse complement strand
CCCTGCTGAGTCTGGATCGAGGAGTTCCGGAAGTCTTTGCATCTCAATATGATTTGCGTATTTTGCTGCGTGTAACGCATCATATGTTGGATGGACGGAAAATCACCGATCTGTCTTTGCCGTTCCCTCAGAAATTTGCCCTTAAACAAGCAATTAAGAAGCTGGAAGGAACGACAATTTATGAAATGATGGTAGAGAACCATCTCATTTAATTGTATGTCCAAGGCTAAATGTAGATATATGGCACAGTATCGGTACGCTGTAAGAAGTATCGAGATAGTCCCAACAGGCTTTTGGTTCTGTTGGCGAGGGTAAGTCTAATAAGCAGAACTCGACTTTCATTAAAAAAGCCGGTACATCAAATGTACCGGCTTTTTTTATTAGTTGTGCACGGCAGTAAGGTCAATGGGAGCAATAGGCTCAACCGAGTCAATTGCCAAATACTGCTGGGTAAAGATTTTTTGTGCCAGGCATAAAGCAGCGCTGCGTACCAGCTCACTTTGCGGAGTGAAGTGCTCCGCTTGACCAAATCCGGAAAAATTACGGGTGCTGAAGGCAGCCTGCAAGGCGGACTCAAACTCCATGCAGAAGTAATCGTATGCCTGTGGAAAGGGGTAGGTGCGCGTTTGGATTTCCAGCAGGGAGCGAATTTCCGAAATGCTAAAAACTTGTTTTAACAGCAGGATGCAAAGCAGTTGTGCTATTTGGTCCCGACTGTAACGTTTTTTTACAGGGGCGTCCACTAGCTTTAACTTAACGTAGTTGTTAATCATTGCAGCAGTAACGGGCGGTTGGCTTTGGTCTGAGCAAAGGGGAAGAATATAATAATTTAAGGCTTCCAACAGTTGGTCCCGATAAAGCGGAAAAATGGGAAGCTCAGCATAGCGTGGGCAGCGGTATTGCTGCATCCGGGCTGCGATGTTTTCGGTTGTTTGTGCAGACATATAATGCCGGACCCTCCTAAACTGGATGAATAAAATGACTTCTCTCATTATTAACGAAGCATATGCAACTGTCAAGGATTTCAATTCACTTGACATGGTATATAAAATCGTTTAATATAGTTTTTGATACTAGATACGTGTCGAATAATATTACACTGTGACGTAAAGCGAGGAAGTGCACATGGTTCGCATTTGTTCTGATAGTTCCCCGATGTATAATACACAGCAGGCAAAAGAGCGTGGATATGCAATAGCGCCGCTGGCTGTTACCATTGCGGGAGAAACCTACCGTGAACTGGATGAGATTCAGGATGCTGAGTTTCTGGAGAAAATTGCCCAAGGTAATATCCCTACCAGCAGCCAGCCTGCGCTTGGTGAAGTGTTGGAAATGTTTGAAAACTGCGGCGAAGACGACGAAATTCTGCACATTGCAATGGCGGACGGCTTGTCCGGTGCATATCAGTCAGCCTGCACAGCAGCGCACATGAGTGGTAAGCAGGATAAAATAACGGTAATCAATAGCCGGACCCTGTGTATTCCGCACCGCTACTTGGTGGAAAATGCGGTTCGTCTTGCAAAAGAGGGCCTATCCCGTGCAGAAATTGCGGCCCGTACAGAAAAGCTGATTGAAACCACAGCAAGTTTTTTGATTCCGGCAGATTTTGACTATTTGCGCCGTGGCGGCAGATTGTCTTCTTTGGTGTCTTACATGGGCCAGACCATGCGCTTGGTCCCGCTGATGCATACAGCAGAGGGCGGTCGACGTATTTCGCTGTCGGGCGTAAAGCGCAGCTTTGGACAGGCTGTAGACCAAGTTGTAAAGCATTTTCACACTATGGGGGCAGGCAAGGACTGGCTGATTTCGGTCAGCCATGCAGCAGCTCCGGAACTGGCACGGCAGGCACGGGAAAAGCTGGAAGCAGCGTTTCCCACTGCAACCATTGAGGTGCACGCTTTGACCCCTGCGTTTATTACACAGGGCGGCCCCGGCTGCGTTGCGATTCAGATTATTCATATGTAAAAAAAGGCACCGGCTGTTTATAGCAGTTGGTGCTTTTTTACGCTCAAATGCTGTCTAAAATGCGATTTACTGCACGGAACAACATTGCAAGGATGCGCATTTTACGGTAAAATAAAACGAATCGTGTATTTGCGGCAACAAGGAGAGCATAATGAGTAATATCAAGATGTTAGCACTGGATTTGGACGGAACACTGACGAATAGTGAAAAGAAAATTACCCCACGCACCCGTGCTGTACTGGAAAAAGCCATGGATGCAGGAGTAACAGTTGTGTTAGCATCCGGCCGCCCTACAGTGGGAATTCAACCCCTGACGGAAGAACTGAATTTGGCACAGCGCGGCGGCTGCATTCTGGCTTATAACGGCGGCAAAATTTTGGATTGCGCCACCGGTGAAACCCTGTATCAAAAGCAATTCCCGGCGGAAATGATTCGCCCTGTGTGCGATTTTGCGGCAGAAATGGGCATCAATGTATTGTGCTATGATGCCAATGGCATTGTGACGGAGCAGCCGGACGACGAATGGGCAGGCCGAGAAGCTGCCATTTGTAAGGTTCCGCTGCAAAAGGTGGAGAGCTTGGCAGATTATCTGGATTATCCCATTTGCAAGCTGCTGCTTACCCTCGACCCTGCTAAGATGGCAACCGTGGAGCCAGAAGCAAAGCGCCGTTTTGAGCAGCAGCTTGGGGTATTTCGCAGCTGCGATTTCTTTATCGAAGTTGTGCCCAAGGGCGTGGCAAAAGATGCCAGCCTTGCAGCGCTGCTGGAGCGTCAGGGTTTAACCCGGGAAAATCTGATGGCAATCGGTGACGGCATGAACGATTTGCCTATGCTGAAGTTTGCGGGGATTGGTGTGGCAATGGCAAATGCAGACCCTGCGGTAAAAGCTGGCGCAGATGCAGTAACACAGGCTGACAATGACCATGACGGCGTGGCGGAAGCAATTGAAAAATACATTTTACAGTAATAGATTGGAAAAGAAAAATGGCAGAAAATACACTTGTTTTATTCGATTTGGAATGGAATATCGGCTATAAGCCGTATCTGTTTGATTATCATGGTGTGGAGCAGAACCTGCGTGGCGAAATTATCGAAATCGGTGCGGTAAAAATTGACCGCAAGGGAAATGTGCTGGATACCTTTGCTGTCCATTTGCGTCCACGCATCTTCCGCAAATTGCAGCACCACATTGCAAAAGTAACCGGTCTGACGCAGGCGGATTTGGACGCAGGTGAGCCGATTGCACAGGGACTGCGCAAATTTATGCAGTGGTGTGGCCCCAATGCGGAATTTGCCGAGTGGGGCTTGGATGATGTGCCGGTTCTGAAGCAGAACTTGTTCCTGGTAGGCTTGGACGAAAGCCGTCCCACTGTTTGGTATGACCTGCAGCAGGTATTTTTGTCGCAGCATCCCCGTCAGGAAGGGGAAGGTATGACGCTGGAAAGCGTGGTTACCCGTTTGGGTTTGCCCACCGACCGTCCCTTCCACGATGCGCTGGCCGACACCTTGTATACGGCAGATATTTGCCGGGCAATCGATTTGGAAAAGGGATTGGCAGAGTATCCATCTGAGGAGGAAGCCCTGAGGGCAAGTTTGTGCCCCACCCCCGGCGATTACCGTGATTTTACAGTATTTCGTGGCTATGTGGATAAAGAAGCAAATCAAAAGATTCCGGCAATTCGGGACGGCAAGTGCCCGGAATGCGGAGCGATTTTGCAGCCCGATGATATTTGGCAAAAACGTGGCTCCAATGCCGTGTATACCTTGTGCCAGTGCCCTAACTGCCATGGTAAGGGCGGCCCTGCGTCTAAGGGTGTATTTTTGCGGTTTAAGATGGCACGGCGTGACGGTTTGCACTGGGCTTTTGCAAGATGTACGGAAATTCCGGATAAGGCAAAACTGGCACAGTGGAACAAACAGCGAGCACAAACTGTGGAAAGAATGCGCCGCCGTGCAGAAAAAGCTGCACAAGAAGCAAAGCAGTAAGGTTTGTTTTCCAATCGTTCATATCTGGGTCATGAATAAGCAGTATCCTTATACATAAGACGACTGCTAAAGCCCGGCAGAGTATGAGAGGAGTTTCGGACGTGCAACTTGTAGAACTGTTACAACAGCTTACAACTTTAGAGTTTTGGGAGCATCTTTTGGACTCTTTCCAAGGGTTAGGCCCCATTGCGCCTATTGTGCTGACAGCGCTGGAATCGTTGATTCCGGCTTTGCCGCTTGTTGGCATTGTAACAGTAAACGTGGCCGCTCACGGGCCGCTGCTGGGATTTTTGTATAGCTGGATAGGTACCTGTCTGGGCTGCTTTTTTATGTTTTTTGTATTCCGCAAGTTGTTTAGCAACTTTGCACGCAATATGGCAGAAAAGCATACAAAGCTGGCTAAGGCACGAAACTGGGTCAGCCGAATGAAACCCAGTGCATTGTTTTTAATTTTGATAATGCCGTTTACACCGTCCTCGTTTGTCAACTTTGCGTTTGGCGTTTCGGATTTTGACGCAAAAAGATATTTGAAAACTTTGTTTTTCAGTAAACTGATTATGATTGCGTCCCTTACAGCCTTTGGACAAAGCTTAACCATGGCAATTACGGAAAACCCCTTGTATTTGCTGTTGGCGGTAGGCTTGTTGGGCGCACTGTATTGGATTAGCAAAAAAATCGGAAAGAAGTACGATGTATAAAAGTATCCCTTTGGTGAGGTACTACGGAAAATAACAAAAAAGCGGAGCAAAACCTTTATTGTGGTTTTGCTCCGCTTTTATTTATATCGGATAAGTGCAGGCCTTTTTACTTGGACGAGGACGGCAGCTCTGCAATAGCACTGCTGGAAAAATCCTTGGGGCTGATACCGTACTCAGACTTAAATGCACGATAAAAATTGGAATAATCGCCAAATCCGCAGTTTTGGTATACGTCCGTAGGGGGCAATCCTTCCGAAAGCATCTGTTTTGCAATGGCAAGCCGCTTTTGGATGATATAGCGATAGATGCTTGTACCAACCAAACGGTTGAATTCATGAGAAAGGTGGTACTTGTTCACAAAAAAGCGTGATGCCAGCAAATCCAGAGAAAGGTCCTCGTGGTAGTGGTCGTTGATATAGTTTAACACGTCCGTTACAAGCGGCCCGGATTTGTCCGAAAGCTCATGATGCTGGGAAATAGCCAGATGCGTAGCTTGCCGGTTCAATTCAACCAAAAGCTCTACCAGATAACCAATCGAGGCAATATCTGCGCCATACTCCTGACTGCTGGACTCTATCACAAGCCGCTCCATCAAATTGGTGATACGCTGGCGTGCAGCAGGAGAAAGCCGCAGCAGGTTGGTATGGCCCGGCAGCGTAAAATCAAAGCAGCGGGTCAGCTTTGTATTTTCGGTACTAAACTGCTCCAAAAAGTTTTTATTAACCCATAACACGATACGTTCGTAGGGGTGTTTTTCGATAGCGATACGAGGCTGATGCAGCTCTAACGGGCTGATAAGCAAAATATCGCCGGGCAAAAGCCGGTAGTTTCGGCTTTCGATTGTATAGCTTACATTACCATTCAGGAATAAATAAACCTCGTAAAAATCATGATGATGCAGCGCTACGTGGTTCAAATATGAATCACGGTAATGATAAATTTCATAGCTGTTAGATAGCATATTCTGCCGCACAGTAAATTTTTGAAATTTGCCTCCCAACAGGATCCCCACCTTTCAACAATATGAACAATGTACAATTAAAGCAAACAAATACAAAATAAAAACAACAAAATGAAAAATAATGCTTGAAATGATTTTATGACAATTTTTGCAATGTGTCAAGCAACAATAGCAATCAACGTTGCGAAATCGTGTGTTATACTCAGCACAGTGTATAGTTTTAATCCTTGCTAGTGATAGAATTGTGTTATAACGACAAGGACAAAAAGATAGGTGCAGAAGGAGTAAAAACGTTTATGAAAGAGCGCATTTATATTTCCGGCTTTGCAGACGAGATTGACTCTGATTTCACAAAGCAGCTGACTACCGTAAAAAATTTGGGAATGGAATACATTTCCTTACGCTCAGCAGACGGCAAGGGCGTTGCGGATTATACCGTTTCTGAAGTACGTGACCAGTTGATTCCTCGCTTGGCAAAGTTTGGCATCAAAGTTTCTTCCATTGGTTCTCCTATCGGCAAAGTCGGTGTAGAGGATGAAGAAGGCTTTAAGACCCAGCTGGAGCAGCTGGAGCGTCTGTGCGAGATTTGCAAAGTGCTGAAGTGCCGTTACATCCGTATGTTCAGCTTCTTCATTCCGGAAGGCAAAAACCCGGACGATTACCGTGACGTAGTTATTGAAAAGCTGCGCAAGTTTGAAGCCATCGCAAAAGAGTACGACGTCGTTCTGCTGCATGAGAACGAAAAGGACATCTACGGCGACACAGCTGCACGCTGCAAAGTTTTGTTTGACGCACTGGGCAGCGAGCACTTCCGTGCAGCATTTGACTTTGCAAACTTTGTGCAGTGCGGCGAAGATACCGCTGCCTGCTGGGATTTGCTGCGCCCCTATATTGAGTACATCCACATTAAGGACGCTGTCAGCGACGATAACGAAAACGTTTTGTGCGGCACCGGCGAAGGCAAGATTAAAGAGCTGCTGACCCGTGCAATCCGTGACGAAGGCTATGAAGGCTTCCTGACATTGGAGCCGCATCTGGTTCTGTTTGATTCCCTGCAGTCTTTGGAAACCAAGGATGCAAAGAACATCATCAAGGAAAACAAGGCAAAGGACGGCGCAGAGGCTTACTCCATGCAGTATAAGGCTCTGACTGAAATTTTGGAAACCATTTAATTTTTTGTTTCTCTAGCAGGAGGTGTTCCTGCTTTAGATAAAGTCAATAAATGATTTGTTGATAAAGGAGAAAAGACTTATGGAAAAGGTAAGATTTGGTATTATTGGTATCGGCGCACAGGGCGGCGCATACTCTGGCTTTATGACCGGCAAGTGCGGCATGCCCGGTATGCCTGTTCCTCCGTGCCCCGAACACGCAGTTTTGGGCGCACTGTGTGATATCGATCCTGAAAAGGAAAAGATGTGCAAGGAAAAGTACCCCGATGTTCCTTTCTTCCACGATTGGAAGGATATGGTCAATTCCGGTAAGGTTGATGCAGTTATCACCACTGTTCCTCACTACCTGCACCATGAGATTGCTATTTACTGCCTGGAGCATGGCATGAATGTTCTGGTCGAGAAGCCCGCAGGCGTCCGTGCTAAGGACGTTATGGCTATGAACAAGTGCGCTGCTGAGCATCCCGATGTTGCTTTCGGTATCATGTTCAACCAGCGTACCAACAAGCTGTACCAGAAGATTAAGGAAATCGTTGCTTCCGGCGAGCTGGGCGAAATCCGCCGTACTAACTGGATCATCAACACTTGGTGGCGTCCTGACAGCTACTACCAGCAGAGCGCATGGCGTGCTACCTGGGGCGGCGAAGGCGGCGGCGTCCTGGTTAACCAGGCTCCCCACCAGCTGGACCTGTGGCAGTGGATCTGCGGTGTTCCCACCAAGGTTTACTCCAAGAACATCTGCGGCGCACACCGTGACATCAACGTTGAGAACGACGTTACTATGGTAACCGAGTACGCAAACGGCGCAACCGGCAGCTTCATCACCTGCACCCACGATGCAATCGGTACCGACCGTCTGGAAATCGACCTGGATAACGGTAAGATCGTTGTTGAGAACAGCGCAAAGGCAAAGGTCTACCGCATGAAGAAGGGCGAAAACGAAATGAACGCTACCATGTCCATGATGGAAGTTTCCAAGCTGACCTCCGGCAATGCTGCTGGCAGCCTGTACGACGTGGAAGAGTTTGAGAACACTGACGGCTGGGGCGTACAGCACACCACCGTTATCGAGAACTTTGCTCGCCACATCATCGATGGTACTCCTCTGCTGGCTCCCGGCTCTGACGGTATCAACGGCGTTAACCTGGCAAATGCTTCTCAGCTGTCCAGCTGGTTGGGCAAGGAAGTCAGCAACCCTGTTGACCCCGAGCTGTATGCTGAAGAGCTGAACAAGCTGATCGCTGCAGAGGGCAAGTTCCCTGTTCGCGAGTAATACGGTAGTACGCGGCAATAGTTGAGCGGCGGCGGCAAGCTACGCTGCCGCTTTTTGCCTCAGAAAGTGAGGAAATGTATATGAAAAGAGCAGCTGTAATTGGATTGGGCGATATTTCGTCTATTCATTTGTCTGCTATTGCGGCAAACCCGGATATTGAACTGTGCGCAGTATGCGATGTTGACCCCACGGCAAAAGACCGTGCGCCCAGTGGAGTTCCGTTTTACACGGATTACAAAGTCATGGCACATGAGGTAAAGCCGGATTGTGTTCACGTTTGCCTGCCGCATTACCTGCATTATCCTGTTTCCAAGTATTTTGCCGAGCAGGGCATCAATGTGTTTTGCGAAAAGCCTGTTGCACTAAACACCGCACAAGCAAAAGAGTTTGTTGCGCTGGAAGCTGCACACCCGGAGCTGCACATGGGTATCTGCCTGCAAAATCGCTTGAATGAGTCGGTCGAAATGCTGAAAGGCTTGATTGACAGCGGCAAGTACGGCAAAGTTGTTGGCTTAAAGGGCATTGTGCTGTGGGCACGCCCCAAGTCCTACTATGACGTAAAACCTTGGCGTGGAAAGTGGGAGACCGCAGGCGGCGGCTGTATGATTAACCAATCCGTACATACGTTGGATCTTTTATACTTCCTCGGTGGTAAAATTGAAAATCTGCGTGCAGTAGTGGCACAGTTGCTGGGCTATGGTATCGAGGTTGAAGATACTGTGGCAGCAAATCTGTTCTTTGAAAATGGTGCACGTGGACTTTTCATGGCAACAAATGTAAACTATCAAAATGAAAGCGTACAAATCAGCGTAAAGCTGGAAAATGCTGAGTTTGCAATTATCGACAATACCCTGTATCGTATTGATGGAAACGGCGAGCGTGAGCGTTTGGTCGAAGACAGACGTATGCCCGGCACCAAGTTCTACTATGGTGCAAGCCATGCAAAGCTGATCGACCGATTCTATAAAGCTTTGGAAGAAGGCACGGATAACTATATCCACGTGCGTGACGCTGAAATGAGTATCCGCCTGATTGATGCAATTCAACATGCAGGTAAAACAGGCGAAGTTGTAACGGTTTAATTTTTGATTCATACAACAAAGGAGAAAACAAAATGAAAAAAGGTTTGATCGGTGTTCAGATGAGCACTATCGCTCCGGCAAAAATGCCGAAGTTTGATGCATTCGAATCTATGCAGAAGCTGTCTGACATTGGCTATCACTGCGTAGAAATTTCTCAGGTTCCCATGACCACAGAAAACGTTGCTGGCTTCCGCAAGGCTATCGACGAGCTGGGCCTGAACGTTTCTTCCTGCACCGCAGCAGTTGCTCCCATGGTTGAGGGCACGCCCGGTGAGTATCTGGTAAACCCCGACGACTTCAAGAAGATCGTTGAGGACTGCCGTAAGCTGGACTGCGATATGCTGCGTATCGGCATGCTGCCGATGACCTGCATGGGCAGCTACCAGAAGGCCATGGACTTTGCAAAGCAGGCTGACGAAATCGCTGCTCGCCTGAAGGAAGAGGGCATCGACCTGTACTACCACAACCATCACATCGAGTTTACTCGTTATAACGGCAAGTACCTGCTGGACATCATCAAGGACAACACCAAGAACCTGGGCTTCGAGCTGGATATCCACTGGATTCATCGTGGCGGCGAAAACCCTGTTGAGTTCATCAAGAAGTATGACGGCCGCATCCGTCTGCTGCACCTGAAGGACTACCGCATTGGTGAGCTGAAGGTACCCGAAGGCGGTATTGACATGAGCAGCCGTGAAGCTATTGGCAAGTTTATGGCAGGCTTCTCCAATAATATCGAGTTTGCAGAAGTTGGCGAAGGCACTCTGCCCATCAAGGCTTGCATCGAGGCAGGTCTGGCTGGCGGCAGCGAGTACTTCCTGGTTGAGCAGGACGATACCTACGGCCGTGATCCCTTCGAGAGCCTGAAGATTAGCCACGACAACCTGGTCAAGCTGGGCTACGGTGACTGGTTCTAATCGAAGTAACGTAAGCCTGTCAGGGCTGTACGCACTGCAAAAAACAGTAATGTGAGCATTTATTTTGTTCTGTGTTTTTGGCGGCGGCCTAGTGGCCGCCGCTTTTTTTGTTCATGGTTCTACAAAGCAAATACAGAAAAATCTGCGTCGCTTTGTAAATAAGATGGGCGTTTTTATAATGCCTGCAAAGATAAAAGGAGATACCGATATGAAATCTTTTATGGATAAGGATTTTCTGTTGACCACCCCTACCGCACAGAAGCTGTTTCATGACTATGCAGCAAATGTGCCTATCATCGACTACCACTGCCATGTAAGTCCCCAAGAAATTTATGAGGACCGCCATTTTGAGAATATCACTCAGGTTTGGCTGGGCGCAGACCACTACAAGTGGCGTGTTATGCGTTCTAACGGTGTAGAAGAGCGTTACATTACCGGTGATGCTTCTGACCGTGAAAAGTTCCAGAAGTTTGCAGAGGCACTGCCCCGTGCAATCGGCAACCCCATGTATCACTGGTGCCATCTGGAGCTGAAGAAGTACTTCGGCTACACCGGCACTTTGAACGGCGACACCGCTGAAGAAGTTTGGAACCTGTGCAACAAGAAGCTGCAGGAGCCCGGCATGAGCGCACGTGGCCTGATTGCACAGAGCAATGTTGCATTTGTTGGCACTACCGATGACCCCATCGACTCTCTGGAGTGGCACAAGAAGATTAAGGAAGACGCAACCATTAAGACCACTGTGGCTCCGTCCTTCCGCCCTGACAAGGCTCTGAACATCGAAAAAGACGGCTGGCTGGAATATATTGCAAAGCTTGCTGAGGTAAGCGGCGTTGACATTGTAAATCTGGATGCTTTGGAAGAAGCACTGGCAAAGCGCATTGCATATTTTGCTGAGGTTGGCTGCCGTGCATCTGACCATGGCCTGGATTACGTTATGTTCCGTCCGGCTGACCATGCTGCAGTGGATGCTGTTTTCCACAAGGGTTTGAACGGCGAAGCACTGTCTGTGGAAGAAGTAGAGCAGTTTAAGACTGAGCTGCTGCTGTTCTGCGCACGTCAGTACGCAAAGCAGGGCTGGGTATTGCAGATTCACTACAACTGCCAGCGTAACCCCAATAAGCGTATGCTGGCTAAACTGGGCCCTGACAGCGGTTATGACGTTATCAATACCGTTAACTGCGCACAGGCTGTTACCGGCGTGCTGAACGCTCTGGAGGAGACCGGTGAGCTGCCCCGTACTATCCTGTACAGCCTGAATCCTGCTGACAATCAGCTGCTGGACACCATTTTGGGCGCATTCCAGGGCAGCGAAGTTCCGGGCAAGATTCAGCACGGCAGTGCATGGTGGTTCAATGATACAAAGAGCGGCATGGAAGAGCAGCTGAAGAGCCTTGCAAATCTGAGCCTGCTGGGCAACTTTGTTGGTATGCTGACCGATAGCCGCAGCTTCCTGAGCTATACCCGCCATGAGTATTTCCGCCGAATTTTGTGCGAATTGATTGGTAATTGGGTAGAAAACGGCGAATATCCTAATGATATGGATATGTTGGGCAAGTTGGTGCAGGATATCAGCTACTACAATGCAGAACGCTATTTTGGACTAAATGCATAAAAACACAAACACTGTGTTGTGCAGTTTTGTTCAAAAGCAATATTTACAATGAGGGATACGCAATAAAAACATAGCGTAAATAGTGAAAAAACTGTTAAAATGTTGTCGTTGGGATTTTAATGTTTTTGTACGAGTTCCATAAAAAGAAAAAAGGAGTACATTCTTATGAGCAACACTAAAAATAAGTATGATGTCGGCAACGGCATTCATCGTGTTCCGCTCTGGCGTATCGGTGGATACGCACTGAACAACACGGCAACAAACCTCTATCTGGCCATGATGATGTATGTTGCATATTACCTGACTGGCTTTGTTGGCATGAGCATGGTGCTGGCAGGCAGCTTCTCCATGATTATGCGTATTTGGGACGGCGTTACTGACCCGTTCATTGGTTACTTGGTTGATAAGACCAACACCAAGTTTGGTAAGAACCGCCCGTTCATGATTATTGGTAACGTGATTTTGCTGGTTACCAGCTACATCCTGTTCCATGTAACACATCAGCTGCCTCAGGCTGCTCGTATCCCCTTCTTCTTCGTTGTGAGCGCACTGTATTACATTGGCTACACCTTCCAGTGTGTTGTTACCAAGTCTGCTCAGACTTGTGTTACCAATGACCCCAAGCAGCGTCCTCTGTTTGCAATTTTTGACTCCATCTACAACATGGTTATGTTCATGGCTGTTCAGATGTGGGTTTCTAACACCTTGGTTCCCAAGTACGGCGGCCTGACTTCTGCAGAGCTGTTCCACGAAATGTGGGTTGTTCTGGGTACTATTTCTGCTGTGTTCACCATCATCGCTGTTATCGCTATCGCTCCTAAGGACAACATTAAGTACTTCGGTACTGGTAAGGCTGTCAAGGTTGGCTTTAAGGATTACTGGGATGTTCTGCGCCACAACCGTGCTATCCAGATGCTGGTGCTGTCCGCATCTACCGATAAGCTGGGCTCTCAGGCTCGTACTGGTGTTGTTCCTGTTATCCTGTACGGTATCGTTGTTGGTAACTACGCACTGTCCGGTGCATTCGGCATGTACACCACTTTGGGCAACCTGATCTTCGTCTTCTTAGGCTTGGGCGTTATCGCAACTCGTCTGGGCCAGCGCAAGGCAATGCTGGTTGGCTCTTGGGGCGGCCTGGTATGTAACATCCTGTTGGTGTTCCTGTGGCTGTTCGGCGACCCGAAGACCATGAACCTGCCCGGTTACGAAGGCTTTAACGGCTTCTCCTTCTTCACCATCGCACTGTTGCTGCTGACGATTGCTGGC
>RCNH01000702.1_pt1 | contig 12932 bp, 7 predicted proteins | sample 2041161 | NCBI WGS metagenome assembly RCNH01 (sample SAMN09708215, study PRJNA481090) | Feces metagenome, whole genome shotgun sequencing project. | biome: feces | host: Leptonychotes weddellii | place: Antarctica: Sion Island | collected 2010-03-01 | reverse complement strand
CAGCATAACGATAATTCTCGTTTACCCAGAACCAAATCCAACCATCTTTGCGGAGCTTATAGGTATTCCAGTCAAAGTAATACTGCTTGCCATTAATAGTCTTTAGACCACGATCCAAAATACCATCTTTAGAGAAACAATAAATATCATTGTTTACCTCATGCAAACCATTACGCAATGCATAACCATCAGCATCGAAGTAATAATAAATATCACCGTTGGTAAACCATTGATTCTTTAGGTATGAATTGTTGCGATTTGCTCGAATATTGCCATCTTCTTCAACAATCTTTGTTGTTGTGGCAACTGGTTTACCATTTGAAAGACCATTTTGATCAAAATAATACTCTTTACCGTTAATCGTCTGGTAACCATGCATAAGTTCACCAGATGCGTCTGCATATCGGTATGCCTTATCACGCCAGAACCAAATCCATTCGTTACGACGAAGTTTATATGTACCCCAGTCAAAATAATACGATTTTCCATCTATGTCAATGAGACCGCGATCACGGAAACCTGCTTTGTCAAAGAAATAAGTATCACCATCAATAGTCTGTAAACCGCGTACTAGTACGCCGGTCTTAGGGTCAGCATAGCGATAATCATCATCGCTATAGAACCAAATCCATCCATCCTGACGAAGCTTATATGTAGTCCAGTCAAAGTAGTATTGATTACCATCTATTACCTTAAGACCACGATAACTTTCACCATTGTCAGTAAAGTAATAGGTATATCCATCAACAGTTTTAAGGGTATTCCTTAACGCATAACCTTGATCATCAACAAAATAATAACCTGTTTTAAGTTTAACAAGACCATTCCTGAGGTAATGCTTTCCATCAGTAACACGAATCTTGTTATCATCATGGATAGTCCAAAGTACAGGCTGCTTAAACCTTAGATGATTTTTAATTCCAATAGCATCTGCATGTGCAAGTGCACGTAGATAATAATCTGAACGCAACTTAACATTATCAGCAGGATGATCAATAAAGCCATGCTCTACTAGATATGCAGGTAAACCCAGACGACGATCATATCGAATTACTCCAAGATAATCTGCGCTTGACCCATCAGGATAAGTGGATTCACTAGAGCCATCGTAAGGATAGGACTTATATTTTAGTCCTCGATCATAAAATCCCAAATTAACGATGGCGTCAAGAGTATCCCGTGCTGCTTCACGAGCAGGTATTACAGTTTCAGATTTCATCCATGAGCTATTATTTGGCACCCATACCTCAGATCCATGACCACCGCTTGAGTTTATATGCAAGGATACAAACAAATCACAGTTGTAATCTTTTGCGAATTGAGGACGTGCCCTAAGCTCATCAGATGTGTTATCTGTAAGAGAGCTGTTGGATTGACGTGTCATAAGCACACGATATCCATCAGCTTCAAGCTCATTGCGTAAATACTTACCAATTGTCAAAGTAAGATCCGCTTCACACAAACCGCCATAACAGGCTCCGGGATCAAAACCACCATGACCCGGATCAATGCATACTGATGGTCGATACGAAGATGTTAATTCTTCAACATCTAGAAGGCTTTCAGCGTATGCAGATGTTGGTGTTGCTGACACACTAAGTATACAGCCACCCAAAAGCATGCCAAAGACAACATGAATAATTTTACGTAGGTTCACAGCTTACCATCCTAGTTAAAATATTACGGTCAATAAATCGTAAATTTTTATAAATAACTCTATTGAAACAAGTAAATGTCCCTAGATACATTTATATAAATGATAAAGCAATTTAAATGGTTTTATGCAGCAAAATTTCTAATTATTAATTTATCCATTTATTTGATCTGTAAATAAACCATGATGGAAAATCTAGTATAGAAATAACTTCCATAAAATAGGTTTATAGGACAAAGTATGTTTGGTATTTAATTAATAATACAGGTTTATAAACTTATAGCGCCTTCTGAGATTATTCAGAAGGCGCTATTTTTTTCAATCTTGGCATGGTTCTGAATTGTCAAAACCAATCAATAAGAGACCCGTATCAAATTCAGCTAATCTGATATTAAGCTATTACATTGGGTATATTGTCTTTGTAAAGTATCGATAACTTATTCCATTGGCATGCGCCTAAGGATTTCACAGAAAGCTCCAGCTACTTCATATGTATAATACGGATGTTATCATATGACTATTATGGCTCTAGACCAAAGAGAAGTCTCGTGCCTTTACGTACCTTATGCTTGAGCAAGTACCACCAACGATGCTTATGGCGTTTCAAGGCAGCATCGGAGAGCCTGAACTCCATGCCTTCTTCTACAACCTGCCTACAAGGGCCACAGTATCCGCAAGCGTCTCCATTGTATGGAAGCTGGCAGAACCATGTCATTTTCATGATATCCTCATCGCCCATCTCGATGAACTTCTCCAGGCACTCACGTTTAGTCATATGTGCAATCTCATATGGAAAGCTAAATCTTGAGAGCAAAGTATACCAATCTTCATATCCCGGACGAACATCTTCAGAAAGCGTGTAATAGGCTAAAGTGCCATCTTCATGCTTGATGACATTAGATGACTTTGGAATACTTTGAAGGACGTAGCATCCCTCTTCGGCTCCCTCTTCTGCCTCAAGCGACATCTCAAGACCAGGGATTGATTCAGACATCTGTGCCATCCATACATACTGCTCGCCACGATGTTCAGTCTTACGAATACGCTTGAAAGCATCAGTATATTTCTTATCAAATGGCTTATACTCATCAACATCATGCACAATGAGAGGAAGGATATTAGCTTTGGTTGTATCCTTTGCCTTTAGAGCATTGGTTATTTCCTCGAGCTTTTTGACTTCGATATCAGCACTTTTGCGCGCCTTGTTATAGAAGTAGTATGGCTGAATATTGATGTCTTCCTTAGCCAATTGGCACATTCTGAATGTAGAGTCGAAACCTCCGGTCCACATGACATGCTTTGTTTGCTTAGTGTTCATTAGATCCTTCCCTATTTAATATATTGCGAAATCGTACTGTTCTTCAGGTAATTATTAACCGTTAAATCTTCAGGAGACATGTTAGTTTCAGTAGAAACATCCCTAAAGTTAGTAAATTTAAATCCCTTAGATTCAAGAAGGTCAACAATCTCCTGAACATACTGAAGATTTACTTTGTCATCTTGACCTGCCCCTACATTTGTCTCAAATACAATGGTAATGAATGCATTTGAATCATAGGCATCATTGATCAAATCTTTAACTTTATCGAACTTCTTTTTACTCATAGAGTCATTGATCACGATAGAAGGAAGATTTAAAGCCGTGTTCTTATTGAGATTCTTAATGACTGCATCATGTGAGGTATCATCAATAAGAACGAATTTACGCAATCCCTCAAGATTATAGGCTGCCTGCTTAGCTGTCTTTCCGTAAGGAGGACATAAGACAACAGGATTTTCAATTCCCGAAGCTGCAAGGAAACTATTGGCTACATCGACATTTGAAACCATGTCAGCATAATTAAGTCCCCAATACATAATGTCCTCAACAGCGCCATCTTCGATATCGACTTTATTTTGTGACTTATAGTCATTAAAGCGATTCTGTGCGTTAGTAGAATCGGTTTCAAAATTATCGAACCTCAAGCACGCAGTATAAGGTACACCCTCCAGTGAAAGAAGTTCAGCCTTTTCATACTGTATAGAATTGAGAGCATTAGATACAACTACACAGCAGGTAGGCTCATCGAAACTGATTGCTTTGAAATCTTGCTGCTTAAAATCGTCACTAAAGAAGAATCCGAATGAAACAGCACAAGCAACAGCACTGATAATGATGTTTCTAACTGCCCCTGAAACACGATATTCCTTCTTACGTGTCGTATAAAGATATATAACAGTAAGGAAAACCCAAAAATAACTGAGGAACCAAAACGAATCACTGATAAGCAGCTTTGTCGATAATGTCAGTGAGATGAATATCAAATCTGAATACTCAGGCTCATCTTTATCTAACATTATCTTAAAGGCCATGTAAGCAAGATAGATAATGAAGGCCAGACCTAAAATACCAAATGAGGTCAACATCTCCAGGAAGATGTTATGAGAATAGCCCCATTCAAATTCATGTCCTACAAACGGACGGTCTCCATAGACTCCGCCTCCAAAGATATGACCTTCACTGAGGTATTTTTTAGCACCATTAGCACTAAGATTCCATATCTGAAAACGGCCATTGCTTGATGTAAGTCCACCACTAGAGAGCATTTCAGCATTACGGCTCTCTGTAGCTGGCTTTTCAATGTCTTCTTCCTGTGTTATCTCATCATAAGTAAATGTGCTAGCAAGATAGCTTGCGCCTATGTTCTCTATGTTCATAAGAGCAAAGCAAGAAACGAGCATTACGCAGATGTATGCAAGGGCCTTTTTCTTCTGTTCTTTTCCACGTGCTTTAAAGAAGTAAAGGAAGATAACGAAACATATGGTAATGATAAATAGACCACGGGATCCAACAAGGAAAGCGAGTGATGTCAGGAAAATTCCGTAGGCAAACTCGGTCCTATTGGAATGTTTATATCCGTCTAAAAGGATTACAACTGCTGAGAATATAATTTCATATCCCAGATTCATGTTATAAAGAGGTTCTACACCTACAGAAGATGACCAGTTAAAATATGCATTCCAATTACCATTTACAAAATATAAAATGACTTGAAGAATGACATAGAAACTGAAAATCCAAGCACTAATATTGAAATCACGAAGAAGCTTTTTCTTATTAAATACGAGCAATACTACCCATACTGCAAAGAGAGCTTTTCGAACATCAAGTACACGAACTAGAAATCCCCACTCATAATCGCCAAGCCAAAAACGCGTTGCCGGATTGAAATATGCAGTGGCAAATGTCAGCGCTAATATAGCAAAAAATATAGTAAATGCAGTGAGAAAATGGTATTTCTTGTGCTTGATGTTATAAATGAGTGCTACCAGATATAAAAGACAAAGCGCTACCATGCTAATTACCACACCGCGCATACCAAACACCAGGGTAAACATAGCAGTAAACAATCGTGAAGTAAAGAAAGCAATGAAGCATATATCGTTAATATCTATGCCCCATGATTTAAAAACTTCTCTAAAGTTATTTTGATTCATCTTCCCTCACCATAATATAGCCGACCTTCTCCAGAAAGCCTGTAACCTTTTTGACGGTATCATCATCTTCGTAATACCAAACTGTGCATAGTTGTTGCTCAGGTAATTCATAGTTTGAACGCATAACCAATGTTCCAGGCTTATCTGAAATGAACTTGGTTTTATAAACTCCGGAATCATATGAAGATGCAGATTCTTGTTCAAACTCTTCAATTACGCCGTCGTTGAGCAGCCATTCCAATGAAGCCTTAAGCAGATCGATACCGGTTGCAAAGCGAACCAAACGCCACATATGACAGCCATCAAAGCGTGGAGTGAACTCAATGAGCTTAGGAATGCCATCTTTAATCTTAATTTGAAAATAGACATGTCCATTTTCAAAGCCCATCTTGAGGTTAACATTTTCTACGAGATCATGAATGCGTTTTTCACATTCATGATCTACAAGCTTTGAAGGAATATGGTGTTCCTTAATGATTCCACCAGGATATTCTGTATATGAAATACGATCAGAAGGAATACTTGCCACTAATTCATTGTTGTACATGAATGAGTTAACGGAAATCTCTTCCCCATCAGCAAATTCCTCAAGAATCAAAATACCATTGCGGGAATTAGCTAGAGCATGGTCAAAAACCTCAGCAAGCTCCTGTGGGGTATCTACCTTGTGAACTCCACGCTGACCTGAACCATCTGCTGGCTTTAAGAATGCTGGATAAATATCCCATTCACTGAAATCATCGAGACTCGAACCCGACATAAAAGCAAGGTTACCTTCAATATCCCCAAGAATTTCGCGCCACATAGCTTTGTTCTTAAGCTGATCGAGGCATTGTGGCGTAAAGAAATGTGGTAATCCTAAACGCTCTGATACACGAGCGATTGTAGGAAGGGCGATCTCTAGACCCATGGTAAAGATACAATCAGCATTGATTTCCTGAGCATATTCATATACAGCATCATCGTCGATAATATTGATCTGCTTAAACCCATCAAGCAAATCGAGTACATCCTTTTTTGCAGTTTGGCCGCAAGCATATACTTTGCAACCCATCTCGCGTGCGCTGTTAATAAGATCGACCTGAGACGGCCCTGCACCTAGTACTAATACATTTGACACCTATATCACCTGATTAATCGAATCGGCTACAAAATCATTGAGAGTTTTTTGAGATGTCCAACCGAATGTATGGGTAAACTTCTCAACGTTTAAAGAGCGATTGACACCTTGTTCATTTTTGTGTTCTACCTCAAAGTGCAGAGGCTTTAAACCCTGCTGAATGAGTTGTTCGTTAATGCATTTGCATATTTCAACAAGCGAGAAACTCTCTTCAGTCCCAACGTTATAGATTCCACCTATAAGAGGATGATTAAGTACACGCACGATTGCATTTGCGCACTCTTTAACATCTAAAAATGACATGACATCAGAATCGTTAATAACTACGCTTTCTTCTGCTAAAGCACTCCTAATAAAACGAGGAATAATGCGTGCTTCGTACTCCTTACCTACAAGTGACGCAATGCGAAGCGTACATACAGGAACCTTATAGCAACTTGCCCTATCTTGAATCCAATACTCATTGTATGATTTGCATAAATCATACAAATTCGTAGGGATCATTTCGTCAGATTCGACAGCAGGAATAGTACGTGTTGAAGTATAAACTGATTGGCTTGAAGCATTAATAATGCGATCTGTACCAAGCTCCAAAACCTTATTAATGAACCTTCTCGTGAACTCGTTACCACTCATACAAGCCTCAATCGTGCTGGATCGTGGAAATGCAAGATGAATGGTGTCAAAGCCTTCATTACTGAAATGAGAAAAGGAATTGAACTCATCAACATCAATTGCAAAGAAGTCTTCATACCCAATAATGTGAATGCCATCAGGCAACTTAACATGAGAATGCGCAGACTGAAGAGCAACAACATTAACATTATGGTCTAGTAGATCATTGATAACTTCCCTACCCAGTGCACCAGTAGCTCCAGAAATGACAACATTTTTTACCTTACAGCTAATATCTGATGGGGTAAATTGATCATTCCAAGTCTTGCCCTCACGCTGCAAGTTAAGAGAAACAAATCCTTTAGGGCGTTCATTAACTGAGGTATCACTGCCTCTAAATACCTTTTGAAATGTCTTCCACCAAATTGAAAGATCACCAAGAAAAGTAACGTCTTTTACATATTCGAGATCGTAAGCAAATCGCTCTTCCCAAGGGAGATTACTGCGGCCATTTACCTGTGCAAGACCTGTAATACCTGGTCTGACATCATGGCGGTGCAGTTCCTCATTAGTGTAATATGGGAGATATTTAACAAGAAGGGGACGAGGTCCAACAAAGCTCATATCACCTTTTAAGACATTGAAAAGCTGTGGCAACTCATCAATACTTGTCTTGCGGATGAATCGACCTGCTCGAGTTACACGTTCCTTATCACGAAGCTTACGACCGGAAACAGGGTCATGAGTTTGCATCTTCATTGATCGGAGCTTATAAATGGTAAACACCTTGTTGTTCTTTCCAACACGCTCCTGATTGAAAAATACAGGTCCTTTATCATCACATTTGATAGCAATAGCTCCAATTAACAAAAATGGAAGCGAAAGTATTATGAATATCAATGCAATAATGAAATCAAAAATACGTTTAAAAAAATGACGATACATAATATTAACCTCTATATTGAGGGAAGAATGATAGTTGTTCTGTTCCGGTTTTATTTACCAACATGTCATATATCTCTTGGTTATAGATCTTCTTTCCAATCTTAAACCATAACGGATCTGACTTAGTAAACTTACTCTTGAATTTATAGAGTGGGTTTTCTGGATCGTTTGATGTCCCACCACCGTAGTGAATGAATGAGAATCCGTGCTCTTGACCATAAAGAGCAGTCGCGTACTTAAGAACATATGCAGGACTTAAATTTAGGAACTCATGTTTCGTACCAGAAAGATGGGCATGCATCTTGTCCTCATATAAGAAATAGAGACCGCAAGCAATACACTTACCCTCATACATAACTTCGACACTCATAAGATTATCTTTAAAATTATCAATAAGACCCTGGAAATACTCTCGTGAGAAGTAATAGTTGTCTTGAGCTTCATTGCGATCCATCGTGTCGTAATAAATGTCCATGAAGGTGTCTAAGTTGTCAGGATGTTCAATAATATTGTATTCTACACCTTGCTTAAGAGCACGACGAATGACCTTACGAGCACTTTTATGGAACTCGGTATCGACGACGCTCTCCCCTTCTCTAAAGTACGTTGCGATGGTTTGACGAAGTGGAATAACCTCATAGAAATCATTAAACTCATCTGCATTATTCTCATTCGGAGAAAAACGAACGAATTCACTAACAATGTTATTGTCAATACAGTATTTCTGGAAAGCTTCCTTAAACCCCGCTATAAGCTGAGATTGATCACCTAATACTTCACGAATGATTGGTCCACCATATCCATAAGGAGTCGCCAAATCAAAGTAATCAACGCCGTCAATGGAGACATCTATCGGACGCTTCATAAACATATGAGTTATGCGTCCATCTTTAGATACATACTCGAATGTTTTAGCAACGCCAGGTTCAATAAATTCATTTACCTCACCATATGCTGGTTCGAAATAAATGTCCATGCTATTTTGCCTTTCTGAAAACAGTCAAAATTTCAATGAATTGCTTTCTCATGAGAATAAGAACGAGCACAAAGTAAATGCCCATTCCTACAAGTGTACATGCAATTACTTCAAGCGCAACACTATAACCTGCTGATAGCATAAATTGAGAAAGATGATAAATCACTAATCCCATAATTGCAGATGATATGATCGAAGCTATAAAACACCAGCGATCTGTCTTTGCAAAGGAATAATCCATCTCCTTCTTCAAACGATGATGTTTTAAAAGGAACATAATCCATGAGGTCAGAGATGTCGATAAGGCCAAACCACCAAAATCAAATGGCTTTACTAAGACGATATTAAACACGATATTGAGTATTACAGTTGAAATTGTATAGTGAAATGGCGATTTGGTATTGTTCATCGAATAGAACACACGATTAGCAATAAGTCCACCAGCTTCTGCAGTAAAACCAACCGCATAGCAAATCATAGCGATTGCACTCATATGAACGGCCTCTGCACCAAACTCGCCATGTCCGAACAACACATCTATGATTGGATCTGCCATCAATACTAAACCAACGGTAAGTGGAATAGTGAAGAGATAGCTGAAGATAGTCATGGCATGATATGACTTGGTAACAGCATGCATATTACTATCATTGTATGCTTTAGACATCTTAGGCATCAAAACGCGAGTAACTGGAATAAAAATAATAGAAAAGAACATTGCAGTAATACGGCTACCATAATCAAGTGCTGTAATACTACCTACTGCAAGCTCACTTGCCATGGTCTTATCTACAATGACATTAAGATCCTCAATGAGATTGCTCAAGAATATTGGAAGAAGAATAACAATGAGTTCATGAAGATGTCTATCACTCAGATTCATAACAGGTGAATACCTATACCTAAACTTTTTAAGATAAGGCATCTGAACCAAAAGCTGAAGCGATGTACCTATGACTTGAGCTATCATCAAACCAACAATGCCATACTTATCTGCATAAAAAATAAGATAAATAATCATTGTCATGTTAAGAACAAACGGAAATATACCAAGTTCAACAAAGCTACCTTGTGTATTAAGATAACCTCTAAAGACCCCACAAATATTTAGTACCAGAATTACCGGTATGCCCAATCTGAATAGGTGGATTGAAAAATCGTACTGGTCGGGAGTAAATCCTTTACCAAACAAATCCATGATTTGTGGTGTAAAAACAAAAACGATTATGCTCAATAAAACTGAAAAGATAACAACACAATTTAAAATTGTATTAACGGAATTAAGCTTATCGTTATCAGAGCCGTCTATTTTGTTATAAATAATAACAATAGCGTTGGTAATTGCTAAGGATAGTGATGTAAAAATAATTACACCTGATAAAGCTGAAATAAATGCATCGGTCTCTTTAGTTAAACCGAAACTATTAGCCATTAATATATTACGAAGAAGGCCGAAAATCTTTCCGCCAATGCCTAATACAATCAACGATAAGATTGATTTAAGACTTCTACGGGTTGATAAAGTTTTGCTCAAGTCCTCTCCTTTTATGTAAAGTCTTGAGACTGTCAAAAAATGCACGAATATCATCTTATTATAAACTTTTAGATTCTCATTAGTATAAATGTGCATCTCATTACACTAATATCACAGAGTTATTAAATTACTCCTTTGGAGGAGAAAGTATTAGATCCATTTTTTAGGAGTATATGTATATAGAAAAAGTGACTCATGCTTTATGAGTCACTTTATATTCAATGAAATGAATTTGCTTTAGTCAAAACAGGATTTAATTGCATCAATAATGGCCATTTGTTCAACTTCAGTCATATTAATATCCGAAGGAAGGCACAGGCCACGCTCAAAAATATCTTCATTAACTGCATAAACTCCACAAGCAATATATGCATTAGTAGAAGCACGTCCATTACCTTGAGCAGTAACAAATGGATTCATACGATAGAATGGTTGGCTGTGCATAGGCTTCCAAATAGGACGGCCTTCCGCATTAATAGATGCAATGACATCTAAGATTTCTGATGGCGTCGTCTTGCCTGACTCCTTTACATATAGTACATCATTATCACTTCTGACTTGTTTGGTCATAGCTTCTGGATTAATGGTCATACATGAAAGCCAGAAGTTAGGTTCACTACATGAAAGATAAGGATTCATCTGGACAGGGAGATGAGATAACTCAGAATCGTAACGCTTGTAAATCTCCTTTTTTTGAGCAATATGCTCGTCAAGATGAGGAATCTGTCCACGAACAACACCTGCAATAAGGTTACTCATGCGATAGTTGAAGCCGAGTTCTTCATGCTGATACCATGCTGCTGATTCACGGGACTGAGTTGACCATTTACGTACCTTCTCAGCATCGTGTTGATTATTAGTAAGGAACATACCTCCAGAGGTACCGGTAATAATCTTATTTCCATTAAAGGAGATAATTGAGAAATCTCCAAGGTTACCTGTTTCTACGCCCTTGTAAGTAGCGCCCAAAGATTCTGCAGCATCTTCTACAATGAGAGCATTATGCTTCTTTGCAATCGCACGAATCTCATCCATTTTTGCTGGTGTTCCATATAAATGAGCAACAACGATGAGACGACATTCTGGATAGAGTTCAAATGCCTTTTCGAGGGCTTTTGGATCCATGTTCCACGTATCTATTTCAGAATCAATAAATACAGGTATTCCACCTTCATATACAACAGGATTTACTGTCGCACTAAAAGTCATATCAGTGCAGAATACATATTTACCCTCAAGGGCACCTTTTCCCTGGGCGGGCTGTCCGTAAAGAACCTCGCCTGCTAGCTTCATGGAAACATGAAGGGCTGCGGTACCACTTGAGAGACCTACAGCATATTTAGTACCAATATAATCAGCGATGAGCTCCTCTGAGATATCAATATTTTTTCCAACAGTACTCATCCAGTTAGTATCGTATGCTTCCAACATATATGTCTTCTCATCCCCATGCATAGTAGGAGAAGCAAGCCACACTTTTTTCTCAAGTTTCTTCAATGCCATAATTTCACCCGTAGTAGTAGGTATATAAAACAAACTGTATACGCTATGCACCCATCTCTGGATGATAGGTAGGAAGCATATCATCTACAAACGAGATAATATCACTGTCCTCGTTATAAGCAACATCTTTTAATTTTGAAAGATTTTTCAAAAAGAGTTCATCATCCATAGCAATAGGCTCACCGATATGGATAAGGTTATTTTCTGTATCTCTTAATCCTTCTTCACTCATGAGCATCTCTTCATAGAGTTTCTCACCAGGGCGAAGACCAGTATAGATAATCTTAATATCAACATCAGGTTCAAAGCCACTTAAGCGAATAAGATTGCGAGCCATATCATCAATCTTTACAGGATCCCCCATGTCCAAAACGAAAATTTCTCCGCCTCGAGCATAATAGGACGATTGCAAAACGAGACTTACTGCCTCAGGGATTGTCATAAAGTATCGAACAATGCGCTTATCTGTAACAGTAACAGGTCCACCTTCAGCAATTTGACGTTTGAATAGAGGAACTACAGAACCATTAGAACCAAGCACATTTCCAAAACGTACAGCTGAATACTTAGTAACATAGCCATGCTCATCTTTTTGAGAGCGTCTATCCATCATTTGGACAATCATTTCACATAAGCGCTTGGATGCACCCATGATATTAGTTGGATTTACAGCCTTATCTGTACTAATAAGTAAGAAGCGCTTTGTACCATATTGAAGTGCTGCTTCAGCTACGTTATACGTTCCAAATACATTGTTCTTTATAGCCTCATGAGGGCTCGTCTGCATAAGGGGGACATGTTTATGAGCTGCCGCATGATAAACCATATCAGGTTTATATGTCTCAAAAATCTTGTCGATCTTCTCTTTATCCCTTACAGATCCTATGAGCGTTAGTAGATTAAGATCTGGATACTTACGACGAAGTTCCTGCTCAATTGCATAAGCATTGTTTTCGTAAATATCAAAAATGATAAGTTGCTCTGGATCATCTTGGGCAATTTGTCGACAAAGCTCAGATCCAATAGAGCCTCCTCCACCTGTTACTAAGACACGCTTACCTGTAATAAAGCTATGAATTGCAGCGTTATCAATCTGAACAGGATCTCG
>RCNH01000701.1_pt1 | contig 12936 bp, 16 predicted proteins | sample 2041161 | NCBI WGS metagenome assembly RCNH01 (sample SAMN09708215, study PRJNA481090) | Feces metagenome, whole genome shotgun sequencing project. | biome: feces | host: Leptonychotes weddellii | place: Antarctica: Sion Island | collected 2010-03-01 | reverse complement strand
AAAGAAAAACACAAAGAGCGAGAAACTCTTTGCAAGGAACTTCTGACATTGGATCTGTATCTTCGTGAGAATGTCAAGAACCGACCAGACTTTGCAGGAGAGCATGAGGTGTCAAAAGACTGGATGAGCGCTTTTTACGAGGTGGAGTCAAATGATTATCAATATTTGAAAGGGTACGAAGCTTATGACAAAAGACAGCTTCGAAAAATGACTCATATTGAGAAACTTCATTATGATGTACTTGGAACCTGTGAAAAAAAGGAGAGCTTTATTTTATTTGATTATAAGAACAGGAGCAGATTGACGCATCAGGCAACAGTATTTGAGATAGAAGATGAAATTTGTACTGAGAGAAGCTAAAATACGAATAATGTTTCTTGCAAAAATACTGTAAAGAGTTTAAAATGTAAAGAAATGTATAAAATCGAGGTGTGATCAATGAATTTTTATGATAAAAAAGTAAGAAAAATCGTGGCGATTACGATCATGGTTATTATAGTAGCGATGCTTGGAACAAGTGTGATTCCATATTTAATGTAGAGGGGATTGGTTATGCAAAAAACAACACAGAATAGAAAACAAAAACTGGATGCAAAAGGGAAACGAAAATTGCTTGTAATGGCTGGGATAGTTGTGTTTTCAATTCTTGTCGTGCTTGCGATTGTCTATTTTGTATTTCGAAGTCGGGTGATGGCTACTGCGGATAATGCGATTTACAATAATGTCTATATTGAGACGGTGAATGTGTCTGGCATGAAAAAAGCAGAGGCAAAAAAAGCAGTAGAAGAAAAGATTAAAAAATATCAAGGACAGAGTATTGAGTTTCATGTTGAAGAGGAAAGTGTACAGGTGACGCTTGGAGAACTTGGTTTTACTATGAAAGGTGCGGATAAGCTTATCGAAAAAGCGCTTTCTTATGGAAAAGACGGAAGCATTTGGAATCGCTACTTTGAAGTGAAAAAACTTGATGAAAAAAAGGAAGTTATTTCTGCGACGTATCAAATTGACAAAGAAAAGGCAAAGGCAGTTTTTGAAACAAAAGCGCAACCGCTAGAAAAGACAGCGGCAAACGCGACGATTGTACGTGAAAATGGCGCATTTGTCATCACGGAGGAAGTAAACGGGAAGACAATTGATGAGGAAGCTTCTATAAAGGAGATAGAGACATATCTGAATAAAAGCTGGAAGCAAAAAGAAGCAGTAGTAGATCTTGTGTCTATCTCTGATGAGCCGGAGATCACAAAGGAGAAGTTGGAAGCGATTCAAGATACGCTTGGAACATTTACTACATATTGCGGGAGCGGTGGTGGAAGAGTCCAGAATATTGAGTCTGGAACAGCTCATATCAATGGTGCTGTAGTTATGCCGGGAGAGGAGTATTCCGCCAATGCAGCGATGGAACCGTATACAACTGAGAATGGGTTTACTAAAGCCGGAGCCTATGAGAATGGAAAAGTTATACAAAGCATGGGTGGAGGTATTTGTCAAGTGTCTACGACACTTTACAATGCCGTTATTTTAGCAGAACTAGAAGTGACTCAGAGACAGCCGCATTCCATGCTGGTAGACTATGTGAAACCATCTATGGATGCAGCAATTGCGGGAAGTTATAAGGATCTCAAATTTAAAAATAATACAGAGACACCGATTTATATCGAGGGGTATATATCAGGCGGCAATCTTACATTTACAATTTATGGAAAAGAGACGAGGAACCCGAACCGAAGTGTTGAGTTTGTCAGTGAGACATTGAGCACAACGCCGGCGGGAAAGAAATTCGTTGAGTCCGGGGATGCACTGGGTGCGATGACAAAGAGTGGCTCAGGTCATACCGGAAAGACGGCAAAGTTATGGAAAGTTGTCTACGAAAATGGACAGGAAGTGAGTCGGGAGGTTTTTAATAGCAGTACATATAGTGCATCTCCGGTTACGGTAAATGTGGGAACGGCGTCAGACAATGCCGAGGCCGCTGCTCTTGTGAAGGCGGCAGTCGCTACTCAGGATGAAGGTCAGATCCATAATGCAATCGCTGAGGCAAAGGCGAAGATTGAGGAGGCTGCAAAAAAGGCGGAAGAAGCACAGAATGCACAGAATACACAAAATGCGACACCGCCGGAAGCACCAACGGAGTAGGGAGAAAATTATGAAAGTAGGAAAAGTATCTCAAACTGTATTAAAACGCTCGATTCTAAAACCATTACAATTTTGTAGAGAAGAGTCGATGTTTCCGCCGTCCGTAGAAGAGATGTGCTATGGAATTCGGGTAAACGAAGGGGAAGAAGTACTGTCTTCTACTGCAGTTCTTTACGGAAATGAAAAAGATTTAGGTGTCTTTGCTCTTGCACAGGCGGCGAATAATGTTGCGACGAGAGGTGCTGTGCCTGTAGGAGCGACTGTACATATTCTGCTTCCACCATATGCGTATGAATCACGTCTGAAATCGATGATTGAGTATGTGGAACAAGCGGGAAGCGCGCATGGTATTCAGATTATGTGTGCCAAAGCGGAGGTGAGTCCCGCAATCAATCAGGCAATCGTATATATGAATGGCATGGGCGTACTAAAAAAAGAAGAACTCCTAAGAAGCTGTATGGGAAAAGCGGGACAGGACATTGTGCTATTAAAGTGGATTGCACTGGAAGGAACATTGCGAGTGATTCGAGAAAGGGAAGATGAATTATCAAAACGGTTCATTCCTGCGTTTTTGAATCCGATTCGCAGTATGGAGGAAGAATTGTTCTCCATAGCAGAACTGAAGATTGCAAAAGAATCAGGAGTATCTGCGATGCATCAGATTGCTGAGGGAGGAATTCTGGCGGCATTATGGGAGATGGCAGAAAGTGCTGGTGTGGGAGTTGAGGTTGATCTGAAAAAGATGACGGTTCGTCAGGAGACGGTGGAGATTTGTGAGTATTTTCATCTGAATCCCTATCAGCTTACGTCAGCGGGAAGCGTCTTGATTTTTACAGAAGATGGTGAAAAGCTTGTGGAAACACTCCGAAGGAAAGGAAGTCAGGCGGTCGTACTTGGCAGAACGACTGTAGATACCGCAAGAGTTATTTTGGGCGGCGAAGAAAAAAGATATCTTGACAGACCAGCACCGGATGAATTATTAAAAATGTATGAGTCAAATTAAGGAGGGCTTATGAGAACAACAATTTTAAAATATATTGAAAAAAACAGCCGTGTAGATTTGGGCGAGTTGGCAGTGTTGCTTGGAACAGATGAGGTGACTGTAGCGAATGAAATTGCACAGATGGAAAAAGAAAAGATTATCTGTGGGTATCACACATTAATCGATTGGGACAAAGTCGGAGCAGAAAAAGTGACTGCGTTGATTGAGGTGAAAGTGACCCCTCAAAGAAACCAAGGATTTGATAGAATCGCAGAGCGTATCTATAACTATCCAGAGGTAAATGCAGTGTATCTGATTTCCGGAGGATATGATCTTTTGGTGACATTGGATGGGAAGACATTGAAAGAAGTGTCTCAGTTCGTGTCGGAAAAACTGTCTCCAGTAGAGGCGGTGATTAGTACGGCAACACATTTTATCCTGAAAAAATATAAGGATCATGGAACGATACTTGTGAAAAAAGCAGAATCAGAAAGGATGTTGGTGACACCGTAATGAGAAATCCATTATCACAGAAGGTGGTTGGTATTCAACCGTCAGGAATTCGTAAATTTTTTGATGTGGTAAATGAGATGAAAGATGCAATCTCTCTTGGAGTTGGAGAACCGGATTTTGATACGCCTTGGCGTATCCGAGAAGAAGGGATCTACACATTGGAAAAGGGACGCACATTTTACACATCGAATGCTGGTCTGAAAGAATTAAAAATAGAAATTTGTAAATACTTAGATAGAAAAGTAAGAGTACAATACGATTACAATCACGAAGTGATCGTAACTGTAGGAGGAAGTGAAGGTATTGATATTGCTCTGCGTGCCATGCTGGATCCGGGAGACGAGGTTCTCATTCCACAGCCGAGTTATGTATCTTATCTGCCTTGTACGATTCTTGCAGATGGAGTTCCAGTCGTGATTCCACTGCAACAAAAGAATGAATTTAAACTTACTGCAGAAGAACTGGAAAATGCGATTACACCGAAGACAAAGATTCTTGTTATGCCATTTCCAAACAATCCAACAGGTTCCATTATGACAAAAGAAGATCTAGAGCCGATTGTTGAACTTGTAAAAAAGCATGACCTGTTTGTGATCTCGGATGAGATTTATTCGGAACTCAGTTACAAAGGAGAACATGTGTCGATTGCAAGTTTTGAGGGAATGAAAGAACGTACGATTTTAATCAATGGATTTTCAAAAGGATATGCGATGACGGGATGGAGACTTGGCTATGCATGTGGTCCTGAAAATATTATAGAACAGATGGTGAAGATTCATCAGTTCGCGATTATGTGTGCGCCGACGAACAGCCAGTATGCAGCGGTGGAAGCTCTTCGAAACTGTGATGAAGAAGTAAAGAAGATGAGAGAAGCTTATAATCAGAGAAGGCGTTTTCTTGTACACGAATTCAAGCGAATGAAGCTTGAGTGTTTTGAGCCGTTTGGTGCGTTCTATATCTTTCCAAATATCAAAGAGTTTGGAATGACTTCAGAGGAATTTGCGACAAGATTACTGGAAGAGGAAAAGGTAGCGGTTGTTCCGGGAACGGCATTTGGAGAATGTGGCGAAGGATTCCTCCGTATCTCTTATGCGTATTCGCTGGAAGATTTGAAAGAGGCGATTGGACGCCTTGGAAGATTTATTGACCGCCTGAGAAATGAAAGGTGACAAAAAATGTTGAATATTGTATTGTTTGAGCCGGAAATCCCGGCGAATACCGGGAATATTGGGAGAACCTGCGTTGCGACGAACACACGACTCCATCTGATTGAACCGCTTGGCTTCAGACTGAATGAAAAAGCAATCAAGCGTGCAGGGATGGATTATTGGGATGATCTAGATGTGACGACGTACATTGATTTTCAGGATTTTATGGAAAAGAATCCAGAGGCAAAAATTTATATGGCAACGACAAAAGCGCCAAATGTGTACACTGATGTAAATTACGAGCCGGACTGTTATATTATGTTTGGAAAAGAGAGTGCAGGAATTCCAGAGGAGATTTTGATTCACCATAAGGAGGACAGCATCCGTATTCCTATGGTTGGGGATATCAGATCTTTGAATCTTGGAAATTCTGTGGCGATTGTACTGTATGAAGCCTTGAGACAAAATGGATTTCAGAATATGACAAAAGAGGGGCATTTACACCGTTTGGAGTGGGAATAATTGCCCCTCTTTTGGCGTGTGATTATGAAAACGTAAAAAAATAGAAAATTATTAATTTTGTATAATTATTATCAATAGATTTTTGGGAAAATGAGACAAATTACTAGACACAACTAATTAGATATTGTAGAATTGAGGTGGTATTATGAAATACAAAAAAAGTGTGCACAAGACATTTGCGCTGATTAGCCAACTTGGCATCAGTATGCTTGTACCGATTTTGATGTGTGTATTGCTTGGAAGCTGGCTGGAGGGGAAATTGTCAATTCCAGTTACAATTCCTTTTATCATAGTAGGGGTGTTGGCGGGAGGACGTAATGTCTATTTACTTGCCAGACATGCGAATGAAGACCCGGAAGATAAGGAAGAAGAACATGAAGAAAGATGAGACATTGACAGAATTAATTGTCGGAATTATTTTTTTAGGTGTGATTGCACAGGTGGTCTGCCTGATTGCATTCAAGGATGATTTATATAATGCGATTGGATTGTGGAGTGGAAGTGTCATTGGAATCGGTATGGCAATCCATATGAAGCGCTCCATCGAAGATGCACTGGATTTTGGAGAAGAAGGGGCTATAAAACACATCAGAAAGACTTATGCGTTTCGCATGACTGTTGTAATCATTGTAATGGGATGCTTGATTTACTTTGATTTGGGGAACCCGCTTACTTTGCTTGTCGGGTTGATTACATTGAAAATATCGGCTTATTTACAGCCGCATATTCACAAATTATTTTTTAAATTAAGAAAATCTAAGTAAAGGAGGGGAAACATGTGGGAAATGGCTTAGGAATAGTCGCTGCAAAAGAGGCTGACTTTATGATACACAGTCTTTTGAGGTTTGAACTGTTTGGGCAGGAACTATACCTTACAACAACTCATGTCAGCATACTAATTGTATGTCTGGGGTTGATTATATTTGCACTTGTCGCCAGATTGAAACTAAAAGATACTGACGGAAAACCGGAAGGATTTCAAAATGCAGTAGAATATGTTGTAGAGATGCTGGATGGTATGGTGAAAAGCGGTATGGGCAAGAAAGGAATTCCTTACAGAAACTATATCGGGACATTGTTTTTGTTTATCTTATTCAGCAATATCTCGGGTCTTGTGGGGTTACGACCGCCGACTGCCGATTACGGAGTTACATTTCCGCTTGGTATTATTACATTCTTTCTGATACAGTTCAATAATATCAGGCATAACAAAGTTGGGGCATTTACCAATCTGTTCAAACCATTGCCGTTCTTGTTCCCGATCAATTTGATTGGGGAGATTGCAGTTCCGTTTTCTCTGTCTTTGCGTCTCTTCGGAAACGTATTGTCAGGGACAGTTATTATGGCACTGCTTTATGGACTGCTTTCGCAGATTGCAATCATATGGCCTGGGCTTTTACATGCCTACTTTGATATTTTCTCAGGGGCAATTCAGACATACGTATTCTGTATGTTGACAATGGTATTTGTAAGTGACAAGATACCAGATTAATCATGAAAAACATAAAAAGATGTAGGAGGAATTTATTATGAGTCAAATTACAAACGAAGCATTAATTTTAGCTTGTTCAGCAATTGGAGCGGGGTTAGCGATGATCGCAGGTATTGGACCTGGTATTGGACAAGGTGTGGCAGCAGGACATGGCGCATCAGCAGTTGGAAGAAATCCAGGTGCCAAATCAGATATCACATCTACAATGTTACTTGGACAGGCCGTTGCAGAGACAACAGGTCTTTACAGTTTGGTTATCGCGTTGATTCTCTTATTTGCGAACCCATTGTTAGGAAAATTGTAAGAAAGAATAAAATAAAGAAAACAAGAAGGAAGGAGGCTGAACCTTGGATCGTTTATTTACACTCGACGCGCAGTTTCTGTTTGATGCAGTTGTGCTTGGCTTAAGTATGTTGCTTTTATTTACGATTTTATCGTATCTCTTATTTAATCCGGTTAGGAGTCTGCTTGAGAAGCGCAGACAGCGTGTTCTGGATGATCAAGAGACCGCAAAACGGGAAAAACAGGAGGCGAGTGCATACAAAGAAGAGTATGACAAGAAGCTGAAAGAAGTAGATAAAGAAGCACAGGAAATCTTAAGCGCTGCTCGTAAAAAAGCGATGCAGAATGAAGCAAAGATTGTTGCAAAAGCAAAAGAAGAGGCAGCCCGTATTATAGAACATGCCAATGCTCAGATTGAGTTAGAGAAAAAACAGGCATTGGATGATATGAAACAGGAAATGATTACCATTGCATCTTTGATGGCAGGAAAAGTGGTAGCATCTTCAATTGATACGAAGGTACAAGAGGGTCTGATCGATGAGACGTTGAAAGAGATGGGTGATCATACATGGCTAAGTTAGTTTCAAAGACATATGGAGATGCATTGTTTGCAGTCGCCTGTGAAAAAGAGCGCATCGACGAATTCTTTGAAGCAGCGGCGTGCGTGACGGAAGGGTTACGGACGAATGAAGAATTTAGCAAATTGATGAATCATCCTAATATTGGAAAAGAAGAAAAAATAAAGATTGTTGAAGAGACATTTGCACAAAAGATCCCAAAAGAAATTATCGGATTGTTGACACTCCTTATTAAAAAAGGGCATGCGAAAGATATGCGTGCAGTATTCGATTATTTTATCGGGCTTGTAAAAGAAGAAAAGAAGATTGGCAATGCCAGTGTCGTGACGGCAGTCGAACTGAGTGAGGGACAGAAAGAAAAGGTAGAACAAAAGCTTTTAGAGACGACTTCTTACGAACGATTCGAGATGCACTATGAAGTGGATTCGTCATTGATTGGAGGTATGGTCATCCGTATTGGGGATCGTATTGTTGACAGCAGTATTAAGACAAAATTATATGAGTTATCAAAAAATTTAAGAAAAATTCAACTATAAAATAGAAGGAAGGTGGATTCGCTCCATGAACTTAAAACCAGAAGAAATCAGCTCTGTCATTAAAGAACAGATTAAAAGATACGCATCAGAGTTAGAAGTATCGGATGTGGGAACGGTTATTCAGGTAGCCGATGGTATTGCGCGTATCCATGGACTGGAAAATGCGATGCAGGGAGAGCTGTTGGAGTTCCCTGGTGAAGTGTATGGTATGGTGCTGAACTTGGAAGAAGACAACGTAGGTGCAGTTCTTTTAGGTGACCAGAAAAATATCAACGAGGGAGACACAGTAAAAACAACGGGAAGAGTAGTAGAGGTTCCGGTAGGAGACTGCATGCTTGGCCGTGTTGTGAACGCATTGGGACAGCCGATTGATGGAAAAGGACCGATTCAGGCGACACATTTCAGACAAATAGAAAGAGTTGCTTCCGGGGTTATCGCGCGTAAATCCGTAGACACTCCATTGCAGACTGGAATCAAGGCGATTGACTCTATGGTTCCAATCGGAAGAGGACAGCGTGAGCTTATTATCGGGGACAGACAGACGGGAAAGACCGCGATTGCGATTGATACGATTATCAACCAAAAAGGCCAGGGCGTAAAATGTATTTATGTTGCAATTGGTCAAAAGGCATCAACAGTAGCCAATATTGTAAAGATATTTGAAGAATACGGTGCAATGGATTACACAACTGTTGTGGCATCAACGGCAAGTGAACTTGCTCCGCTTCAGTATATCGCGCCATATTCAGGTTGCGCGATGGGAGAAGAATGGATGGAAAACGGGGAAGACGTGCTGATTGTGTATGATGATTTATCTAAACATGCGACAGCTTATCGTACTCTTTCATTGCTTCTTCGAAGACCACCTGGACGTGAGGCTTATCCAGGAGATGTATTTTATCTGCATTCCAGATTGCTGGAACGAGCAGCCAGATTATCGGATCAATTAGGTGGAGGTTCGCTGACAGCGCTTCCAATTATTGAGACACAGGCAGGTGATGTATCGGCTTACATTCCGACCAATGTCATCTCGATTACGGACGGACAGATTTTCCTTGAGACAGAGATGTTCAATGCCGGTTTCAGACCAGCAGTGAACCCGGGAATCTCTGTGTCCCGTGTAGGAGGTTCTGCGCAGATCAAAGCGATGAAAAAGATTGCAGGACCGATTCGTATTGACCTTGCACAGTACCGTGAACTTGCAGCGTTTGCGCAGTTCGGATCAGAATTGGATGCAGACACAAAAGAACGTCTTGCGCAGGGAGTTCGAATCAAAGAAGTACTCAAACAACCACAGTACAGACCAATGCCAGTAGAGTATCAGGTAATCATTATCTATGCGGCAACGAGAAAGCATCTGCTTGATATTGCGGTCGAAGATATTTTACGTTTTGAAACAGAATTGTTTGAATTTATTCAGACAAAATATCCGGAGATTCCGGAATCAATCAAAACAGAAAAGAGTATTACAGAAGAAAACGAGGCTGCACTTGTAAAAGCGATCGAAGAGTTCAAGCTACAGTTTACACATTACTAAAAAAGGAGGAAGACGATCATGGCATCCATGAGAGAGATAAAAAGACGCCGCGGAAGTATTCAAAGTACGCAGCAGATCACAAAAGCCATGAAGCTTGTCTCGACTGTAAAGCTGCAAAAAGCGCGAACACGTGCGGAGAACTCGAAGGCGTATTTTGAATATATGTATCAGACAGTGACTTCTATGCTTGCAAAGACAGGCAATATAGAGCATCCATATTTGCAAAAAAACGAATCTAAAAATGTTGCGATTGTGGCAGTAACTTCAAATCGCGGACTTGCTGGCGGATATAACGCTAACATTGTAAGGGCAATCGCGGAAAGTGGAATCGAAAAGAAATGCATTCGATTGTACACAGTCGGCAGAAAAGGTGTGGAAAGCTTTGCAAGAAAAGGGTATGAAGTTGTAGCAGATTACTCGGATGTCATTGACGAGCCGACGTATGCGGATGCACGTCGCATCGGGGAAAAACTTTTGGAAGATTTCTCAAACGGAGAGATTGGTGAGATTTATGTGGCATATACGGAATTTAAAAATACAGTCAGCCATATTCCAAAGCTGATGAAGCTGCTTCCTGTGAGTGCACAGGATCTTGCCTTGGAAGAAAAGAATGAAGCAGAAAAATCAGCGTTGATGAATTTTGAACCGAATGAAGAGGAGGCAATCAGCCTTCTTGTCCCGAAATACATGACGAGTATTTTATATGGTGCTTTTGTAGAAGCAGTTGCAAGTGAAAATGGTGCCCGTATGCAGGCAATGGACTCTGCAACAAACAACGCAGAAGAGATTATTGATGATTTGGAATTGAAATATAATCGTGCCCGTCAGGGAGCGATTACACAGGAATTAACAGAAATTATAGCCGGAGCGGAAGCTATCGGATAGAGGAGTGAAAAAATGGCAGAAAGAAATATAGGTAAAATCACTCAGATTATCGGTGCGGTATTGGATATCAAATACTCGGACGGACATCTGCCGGAGATCAATGAAGCAATTGAGATCACAAGACAGGACAAAAGCAGACTTGTGGTTGAGGTTGCTCAGCATCTGGGAGATGATGTGGTAAGATGTATCGCCATGGGACCAACGGATGGTCTGGTTCGAGGGATGGAAGCAGTTGCCACAGGTGCAGCGATTTCCGTGCCGGTAGGAGAGAATACACTGGGACGTATCTTTAACGTCCTCGGTGAAGCGATTGATGAGAAGCCGGCTCCGACAGATGTCGAGTATGAGCCGATTCATAAGAAAGCTCCTTCTTTTGAGGAACAGGCAACTGAAGCAGAGATGCTTGAGACAGGTATCAAAGTTGTAGACCTTCTCTGCCCGTATCAAAAGGGAGGAAAAATTGGTCTGTTCGGTGGAGCAGGTGTAGGTAAGACAGTACTGATTCAAGAACTGATCACTAATATCGCGACAGAACATGGTGGATATTCTGTATTCACCGGTGTTGGAGAACGTACAAGAGAGGGAAATGACCTTTATTATGAAATGCAAGAATCAGGAGTAATCAACAAGACGGCGATGGTGTTCGGGCAGATGAATGAGCCGCCTGGAGCACGTATGCGAGTAGGTCTTACTGGTCTTACAATGGCGGAATATTTCCGTGATAAAGGTGGAAAAGACGTGCTTTTGTTCATTGACAACATTTTTCGTTTTACACAGGCTGGTTCGGAAGTTTCGGCTCTTTTGGGACGTATGCCTTCGGCAGTAGGATATCAGCCAACATTACAGACGGAGATGGGTGCTTTGCAGGAGCGAATTACATCAACGAAAAATGGATCAATCACATCTGTACAGGCTGTCTATGTACCTGCGGATGACTTGACTGACCCTGCACCAGCTACGACATTTGCACATTTGGATGCGAAAGTTGTACTCTCTCGTGCAATTACGGAGCTTGGTATTTATCCAGCGGTAGACCCACTTGATTCTTCGTCCAGAATGCTTGATCCGAATATTGTAGGAGAAGAACATTATAAAGTGGCGCGCGGTGTACAGGAAGTGTTGCAGAAATATAAAGAATTACAGGATATTATCGCAATGCTTGGTATGGATGAGCTTTCGGAAGAAGATAAGCTGACTGTATCACGTGCAAGAAAAATTCAAAGATTTTTGTCTCAGCCATTTTTTGTTGCAACACAGTTTACAGGACTTGAGGGGCGTTACGTGCCAATCAGTGAGACAGTACAGGGATTCAAGGAAATTCTGGAAGGAAAACATGATGACGTTCCAGAAGGCTATTTCTTGAATGCAGGAAATATTGACGATGTACTTGCACGAGTAAAGTAGAGGTGCGTGCATATGGCAGAAAATAATATGTTTGAATTGAAGATTATTTCTCCAGAGGAGATGTTTTACGAAGGAGAAGCAAATTTTCTGGAGTTCACATCGGTAGGCGGGGAGATAGGAGTCTACAAGAATCATATCCCTCTGACAACTATCTTAGAACCTTGTGTTATGAAAATTCATCAGGGGACAGAGGTAAAAAAAGTGGCTGTGTTTGGTGGATTTGTGGAGATTTTACAAGAGAAGATTACAGTGCTTGCCGAAGGTGTGCAGTGGCCAGATGAGATTGACGTGGAGCGTGCAAAAAAAGCAGAGACACGTGCCAGAGAACGGCTGGAAAAGCAAGAAGCTGGATTAGATGTTGCGAGAGCTGAGGCAGCATTACAGAGAGCGATTGCGCGACAGAATGCAGTAAAATAAAAGACAAAAAGGCGTCTGTTTGATTACAGGCTTGAGGACTGTGAAGAAAAGCTTATAAAAAAGATTCTTCTTTGATAATGAAGGGTGAAAGTCTTGAAAAAATAGACTATTCACCCTTGCTTTATATATAACAGTTGCAAAAAGACGTGTCAAGAGCGAGTGGGAAATTCGCTCATTTTTAGATCATTTGTAGTCAGATACAGGGCTTTCAATAAGGTTGCATCATTTGGAAATACGATTCTCTGTCGATTAAGCTTCCGATAGGTGGTATTCGGTGATTTTTACCATAGGGATTTCGGCAAATATGGTTGGGAAGTACGCTGTCTCTGCAGGAATCTACGCCAGTAATAATTGGATGAGACGTATCAATAGTCATCTCTGTCAGATAACCCAAGCCCTTTTTCTGAGTTTCCTCTACATACTCCTTCTTAAAGTTACCCTTGCAGAAGAGGAGAGTTTCCTTATTAACATCTTGAGAACTATAAGAGATATGTGTGAACGAGGTAG
>RCNH01000700.1_pt1 | contig 12936 bp, 12 predicted proteins | sample 2041161 | NCBI WGS metagenome assembly RCNH01 (sample SAMN09708215, study PRJNA481090) | Feces metagenome, whole genome shotgun sequencing project. | biome: feces | host: Leptonychotes weddellii | place: Antarctica: Sion Island | collected 2010-03-01 | reverse complement strand
TACTCCCAAGGGTCGCAAAACAGTGCAACCGTCAGGAGTGTGCTCCTGAAACCTCCAGAAAATGCAAAAAGAAACAGCAGGTGTCGGTATATTCCGACACCTGCTGTTCTTCTTAAAAACTTCCTTATGGGGCGGCCCATTGGGCCGCCCCTTTTTTCTTTGTTTTAAGCGCCTGCTTTTCAGGATACGCACAGCGCTGCCTGCCGCTGAGGAATCAGGTTTTCCTTGCGCACAAAATACACAAATTCGCCCTTTTGGAAGGTAAGCACACCCTGCTGGCCCACTTCCAGCTCCTGTGCCACATTCTCGGGCACAGCAAAGCGATATTTTTCTCCGTTCAGCTCCACAAATTCCAGCGCCGAGCGGCCATCTTCCAGATGGCCCTTGCGCTGTACCGCAGCCACAACGCTCACTTCGCCCCGGGGCTTTTTGCTGCCCCTGCGATTCCACAGCCGAATGATCAGCACAGCCATAGCAGCTGCCGCAATGCCAACCGCTCCCAACATCCAACGCATCTGTGATGCCCCCCTTAATTTTTGTTTGCTATTTATATAACGCTGTGGGCATCGGTTTTATTTCAACTTTTTCAAAATTCTTTCACAGATTTGTCGGGGGTAATGTTTGCCCCGTCCGGCGGCGTTCCGCGCAGCTTTTCAAGCCCGCCTGCCAGGGTTGTCAGCATCACCGCACCGCACAGAACAAGGCAGGGTGCCACGTGCAGTGCATAGCGTGCTTTGGTTTCCCACAGGCTCAAAAACAGCATGACGCCAAACAGGGTCAGCTGCACCGGTGCCAGACCGCCCGGCCTGTCCCCGCGCAGCAGCGGCAAAAGCCCGCTGAACACCGCAAGCCCCAGCAGAAGATTGTGCAGCGCCTGACAGACATACGTCATGGGCATATAACCGGGCTGATCCCGCAGTAAAAAGCGGGCGCTCCAGTTAGCTCGCTGCGGGGTGGCGGTAAACTGATCCGCGTCAAACTTGCCGTCGCCCCAGGTGACCACTGCCTTGCGAGTCATAAACCGGGCCAACTCCGGCAGGGTATAACTGCTGTAATTCTGCCGCAAACGCTGGGTGAGAACTTCTCTGCGCTGGGTCAGCGTGGGCATCCGGATGCAGGCATCAAAATCTTCCGGATCATAATCTCCCACGCCGTGGCTGCCATAGGTGAACCACAGCTCAATGGGAAATCCGTAGGTTTCGTACTCAGTATAATCCAGCACCGCATGATGCTGCCAGGTGCGATACCCGGCAAACACAAGCACAAACGTAATGAGCAGCACGGCTGCTGTCCGGGCCGCTGCCCGCAGACCGCCCACCTGCTCCAAAAACAGCTGAATGGGCAGTGCAACCAGCAGCACCGCCAAACTGCCCTTGACGGCAAAGCCGAAAAAGGTCAGCACGCCCATGGCCGCCGCCAGAGCCAGGCGGGTCCGCACGCTGTCTGCTTTGCGGAACTGCAAAAACAGCACCAGTGTACCCATCAAAAAAGGCATTACCAGCGTATCCGAATAAAACACCGGCGCCCACAGGTAAAAAGGCAGATAAATAAGGCACAGTCCCAGGGCGCAGAATTCGCCGGCGCGGCGTCCGGTCAGCAGCCGTGCCGCCCGCAGAATGAGCACCACTGTAAGCCACAGCGCCAGACAGTTCAGCAGAATCGCCGCTGCCATGCCCGCGGGAGTGCCCGGCGCAATGCCAAAGGGTGCCAGCACACGAAAAAAGCCCGCCAGCAGCAGGGCCAGGCCCAAATTGTTATTGCACTCCAGATAATAAACGTTGTATCGCTCCAGAAATACACTGTCCAGAAAATCCGGAAGGCTTTGCCACACCACATCCAGATCCATAATCAGCACCTGTGCTGTAATAAGGCCTGCCGCAGCCAGGGCCGCCGCACTCAGCGCCAGACCGATTCCCTTTAAAAGACACCACTGCCGCTCGGTCAGGCCATCCACCCAGGCACCCAGCTTGAACAACACCCATACCGCCGCAGCGCCCAGCACGATCCCCACCAGCAGTGCCGCCCTGCCGTTATACTGCCAATGCCGCACCGTGCCCAGCCAAATCCAGCCGAAGCACAGAAAAAACATCAGCCAGAAAGCCCGCTGCAGCCAAAGCGCCCCTTGCTTTGCCATCACGGTTTTCCCCCTTTTCCGCTTTCATTTTTACTTTTTATTATACCCGCAGCGTTTGGGCCGGGCAAGGCCGGCGCACACAAAAAACGACAAAGGCCATCGCATTTCTGCGATGGCCTTTGTCTGCTTGTTTCACTGGGGGCAGTGAAGCACTTATTCTGTCTTTAAGACCTTCGAGATTACAGCTCAGCGAAGTACTTAATGGTGCGAACCATCTGGCTGGTGTAGCTGTTCTCGTTGTCGTACCAGGACACAACCTGAACCTGAGCGGTGTCGTCGTCGATCTTGGTAACCATGGTCTGAGTGCTGTCGAACAGGCTGCCGTAACGCATACCGATCACGTCGCTGGACACGATGGGCTCGTCGTTATAGCCGAAGCTCTCGCTGGCAGCAGCCTTCATAGCAGCGTTGATGCTGTCAACGGTAACGTCCTTACCCTTAACAACAGCCACCAGGATGGTGGTGGAACCGGTGGGAACAGGCACGCGCTGAGCAGAGCCGATCAGCTTGCCGTTCAGCTCGGGGATAACCAGGCCGATAGCCTTGGCAGCGCCGGTGCTGTTGGGAACGATGTTCTGAGCGCCAGCACGAGCACGACGCAGGTCGCCCTTACGCTGGGGGCCGTCCAGGATCATCTGGTCGCCGGTGTAAGCGTGCACGGTGGTCATGATACCGCTCACGATGGGGTAGGTCTTGTTCAGGGTGTCGGCCATGGGAGCCAGGCAGTTGGTGGTGCAGGAAGCAGCGCTGATGATGGTGTCTTCCTTGGTCAGGGTGTTCTCGTTTACGCTGTAAACAACAGTGGGCAGATCGTTGCCTGCGGGAGCAGAGATAACAACCTTCTTAGCGCCGGCATCGATGTGAGCCTGAGCCTTAGCCTTGCTGGTGTAGAAGCCGGTGCACTCCAGGACAACGTCCACACCCAGCTCGCCCCAGGGCAGCTCGGCAGCGTTAGCCATGGCGTAGATGGTGATCTTCTTGCCGTCGACAACGATGTAGTCCTCGCCAGCCTCAACGGTGTGCTTGCCTTCGCCGATGCGACCCAGGAAGCTGCCCTGAGCGGTATCGTACTTCAGCAGGTGAGCCAGCATCTTGGGGCTGGTCAGGTCGTTGATAGCTACAACTTCGTAGCCCTCTGCCTCGAACATCTGACGGAATGCCAGGCGGCCAATGCGGCCGAAACCATTAATAGCAACTTTAACTGCCATGTGAATCGTCCTCCTAAAACATTATATAATCTATAACGGGTTTCTTGACGTACCCTTATAGTATACCAACTTTACCGAAACTTCAAGTATGTTGTGAAGAATTTAACACAACGCCCATAAACGGCCTTTCTCAAGGGGCCTTTTTGGATTTTTTGACAGCCTTGCGGCACACTACCCATAGGGTTGTTGGCACAAAGGGGGCATTTTGTTGCACGGTCTTCCACAAGGCAATTTTTGCAGTTCTGCCGAAGAATTTACCGCCGCGCTCCGGCTTTATTCCGAGCAGGCTTTTTTGCTGTGTCCTGCGGATGCACGGGACATCCGAAGGCAGATTTACAAGCTGCTTCGGCTGGCACTGACACTGGAAGATCTGACCCGTCTTTCGGGCGGAGCGGGCCGGCCCGCAGCGCTGGATCTGAACCTTCAGATTCAGGAGCTTTGCCGTGCCGTTGGGGATGTGATCCGGACCCGCAGCCGCCCGCAGGCCGTACCGGCTTCCGCACCGGTTCCGGTTTATGCGGACCCGCATCTGCTGAATCGGGTGCTGCTGCATCTGATGCACAACAGCCTGCGTTATGCGCAGCCGCCGCTGAAGGTACAGTGCCGAACCGTGGGCCGCTGCGCAGTGGTACTGGTGGAGGACGGCGGTCCCCTTTCACAGCCGCCCGCCGCGGGGTATGGGCTGGGGCTGCCCCTGGCAAGACTGCTGGCCCGCCGGGCCGGCGGGGTTCTGCTGCTGAAGCAATCACCGTGCGGCAAGCTTTGTGCCGCACTCAGCCTGCCCCTTTGGGAGGGCCGCAGCCCACTGACGCCGCCGGACACAGCTGCCCTCATCCGGGACCCTTACAGTTCCCTGTTTGCCATTTTATCCGATCAGGCGGTACTGCCGGATTAAAAAAAGCAGCGTCCTGCTGATTTGCAGGGCGCTGCTTTTTTGTCAAAACTGAATTTTTCAGGTGTTTTCCGGGGATTGGGGCATGGCATCCGGCTCACAGGGTTCATTGTACACGCTGTTTGCCGCTTTGCGGCCTGCCAGGGCCAGAGCACAGGCTCCGCCCAGCACGCCCACCAGGGCCAGGGCCAAGCTGGTCAGCAGATCGGCCGGAGTCAGCAGCCCTGCACGCTGGAACGCAAGTGTCAGGGGCAGTTCCAAACAGGTGCAAAGAAAAAACGACGCACATCCGCAGAAATACATTCCTCTTCCGCAGGCAGCCTGCGGAAGATACAGCCGCCGCAGCAGCGAGCTGACAAAAACCAGCGCCAGCAGCGCGCTGAACACCTGAACCGTGGGTGCCACCCGCACAAGGCCGGAGGGCTTAAACCCAAAGCGCATAACGGTGAGCATATAGATGCTCAGGCTGCCCAGGATGCCCCATGCTGCACTGCCCACCGGAGGCGTGGGCACCGATGCCAGACGGCTCACCGCAGCCAGCAGGAACCACAGCGCCGTAAACAGCTGCAAAATGCTGTAAACGCGCTGTACACCGGGCGTATGAAGCGACTGCATCATGCCGGCGCCGCCTGCTGCGGCAAAGGCCATACCGCACAGCAGCATCCAGAGAGCCAGCAGCGGACTGCGCCGGACTGCCTGCTCCGGCTGCTTGGGAATCAGAACCCAGGCTGCCAGTGCCATCAGCAACAACACCAAAGCGATGGCCGCATAACGCAGCCACAGCGAACCCGCTGTGACAAATCCGGTATTCAAATCCGTTGCCCGGGCCAAATCCAGGGCATATGCGCCGCCGCCCACTGCTGCACACAGCAGTACAAGGGCTGTTGCTACTTTTTTCATTGCCGCTCCTCGATACTCTTATATTTCTGCCGCACACCCAGATAACGGTATGCAGGACGGATGATCCGGTTTGCAAACACAACTTCCTCAATGCGGTGAGCGCACCAGCCCGGAATACGGCTGATGGCAAACAGCGGAGTATACAGATCCTCGGAAATACCCAGCATCCGGTAAATCAGGCCGCTGTAAAGGTCCACGTTAGCGCACACGGCCTTGGCACCCTTTTCCTCGGCAAATACGCCGGGGGCCAGTTTTTCAATCAGATGCAGCAGATCAAATTCCTTTTCATAGCCCTTTTCATAGGCAATGCTTTCGGCCTTCTGGCGCAGCACCACAGCACGGGGATCGCTGATGGTGTACACCGCATGACCCATACCGTAAATCAGGCCGCTGCCATCGCCCTCCTGCTTGCGCAGGATGCGGCGCAGAAATTCGCGCACTTCGTCCTCATCGGCGGGATTTTCAATGCCCTTGAGCATACAATCCAGCTGCTGCATTACCTTGTGGTTGGCACCGCCGTGACGCGGGCCCTTCAGGCTGCCGATGGCTCCTGCAATCGCAGAATAGGTGTCGGTACCGGTACTGGACAGCACACGGCACGCAAAGGCCGAGTTGTTGCCGCCGCCGTGGTCCGCGTGTACCAGCATACACAGGTCCAGCAGCTTTGCCTCTTCATGGGTAAATTTCTGGTCTGCACGGTAGGTGGAAAGAATGTGCTCTGCGGTGCTCTGGCCCGGTACCGGGATGTGCAGATACATACTCTGCCGGTCATACACGCGGCGCTTGATCTGATAGGCGTTGACCATGATGGTGGGCAGGCTGGCAATCAGCCGAATGGACTGCCGCAGGATTCCCGCAAGGCTCAGATCCTCGGGATCGTCGTCGTAGCTGTACAGAGCCAGCACACTGCGGGCCATCTTGTTCATGATGTTGGGACTGGGCGCCTTCATAATCATGTCCTCGGCAAAGCCGGCGGGCAATTCGCGCTGTTCATCCAGCGTGGCGCGGAACTGCTCCAGCTGGCTCTTGTTGGGCAGACTGCCGAACAGCAGCAGCCAGATCGCCTCTTCAAACACAAAGCGGTCATTGTCATAGGCTTCCTGCACCATGTCGTTGATGTTCACACCCCGGTAGATCAGCTGACCGGGGATGGGATGCACGCCGCCGCTGGCATCACGGTTATAACCCACAACGTCACAAATGTTGGTCAGACCTGCCAGCACACCGGTGCCATCCGGGTTTCGCAGGCCACGCTTGACCCCCAGCCGTTCGCTGATTTCAGGGTCAATGTAGTTGTTTTTCAGATACTCACTGCATAGGTATTCCATGGATCTCTCATCAAGATCCGTTCGGATGTCGGACATCCTTCTCCCACCTCTCTTGAATTTCTTTTCCCTCTATTAGATACCGTTTTTCGGTATCTATTCATTTTAGCTCTTTCATTTGGAAATTGCAAGCAAAGTTGTTGTAGAAAAACATCGTTGTTTCGTTAAAAAGGAGGTCCTATTTGTGAAAAAGACATTTGCCTGTGCTCTTCTTTATGCGCTGTGCATTCTGCTGCTGCCCCTGACCGGCCTGCTGCGGCCCGCTGCGGCCAGGGCCGATTCCCGGCCGGATGCCGATGCCTCTGCCCCCGCCGGCGATTCTGCCAAGGATTCCTCCGGGGATTCTGCCCCGGCTTCGCTGCCCGACCCGCAGGGGGATCTTTTGATCTGGGACAGCGGTGCAAAGGAACTGCTTACCGTGCCGATTCGGGATTATCTGATCGGTGCGGTTGCCAGCGAGATGCCCCCCACCTGGCCGGACGAAGCACTGAAAGCTCAGGCCGTGGCCTGTCACAGCTATGCGCTGTATCAACAGCAGAAGGCCGGGCCGGATGCCGCTGTAACCGGATATTTTTCCGCTGATCCCGCCCGCAGGCAGGGCTTCATGACGGATGAGGTTCTGCGCAGCTACTGGGGCAGCGCTTATGATGAAAATTACGCCCGGATTTCTGCACTGGTGGACAGCGTGCTGAATCAGGTTCTGACCTGGGAGGGTCAGCCCGCAGCCGCCTGCTACCATGCCATCAGCTGCGGCTCCACCGAGTCCAGCCAGAATGTGTGGAAGGAAGCCCTGCCCTACTTACAGGGTGTGGATTCACCTCTGGATCTGACCAGCCCGGACTTTGAAAAAAGCGTAACCTACACCGCCCAGCAGATGCTGGATGCCCTGACCCTGAACGGCTCCGGCGTAGATCTGACGGATATTCCCCAGCAGGATTGGTTCGGTGCTTCCACCCGCACCGGGGCAGGCTATGTGGATACCATTCAGGTGGGCGGCACGCCGATTTCCGGTGCTCAGCTGCGTCAGATTCTGGGACTGCGCAGCGCCTGCTTTGAGATTGCCTATGAGGACGGTGTCTTTACCGTGACCACCAGGGGCTACGGTCACGGGGTGGGGCTTTCTCAGTACGGAGCCAACGCACTGGCTCTCACCGGCAAATGCTGCCAGGAAATTCTGGCCTTTTACTACCCCGGCACTGTGCTGGAAACGTTTTGAGGCAACAAAAAAGAGCGCCCTTTCGGCGCTCTTTTAAATCAAACAGCTCAGGCCATTTGTGCCAGCTGCGGGTCTTGCTGAATTCGGGGAAGCATTCCCTCTTCCACCTGCTCCACGCTTTTGTCCAGTGCCACGGCCATTTCGCCGTACAAAAGGCCCTCGGCCCGCTTTTTGAGATCCTGTTCCATTGCGCTGGGGTTGCGTCCCAGATGGATGCTCTGCTGGGCACGGGCATACAGTGTTTTAATCAGACACAGTAAGGTGCGGCAGTCGTGACTGTTCAGCATTCCACGGAAATGGTCCAGCAGCTCCATGCGCTTATTGCTGCTGAATGGGTCCACCGGCATCACCGATGCCTGTTCGGCCAGGGCCATAGCCTCGCCCTTGCTAATCACCGGACGCATAAATACCCGGGTATCCACCGGTGTGAAAATTTCTCCGCTGTCATACAAAGGCTTCAGGCAGTAATACAGCTGTCCTTCGCCAACAGGATAGCCTTTAGGCGGCTTTCGAATGTCCAGTACCTTGCAAACCCCTGCACTGCCGTAAAAAACCAAATCGTTTATCTGGAACATGATGTCTCCTTTCTAAAACGACGGAAATCCGCGTTTTGCCTGACCGGTTGTTTCTTGCGAACAAATACAAAAAGCGCCGCCCCACAGCGGTTTTTCCCCTGTGACGTCCGGCACTATATTAGTAGTATAGCACAAAAAGCCAAATGTGTAAAGTGAATCCTCTTGTCAGCGATTGGCCCGAATGCAAAAAGGCCCGCCGCAATTTCCTGCGGCGGGCCTTTTTTACAAATTCTTCCGAATCAATCAGTTCAGAATGGTCTGCTCGGTTTCCTTGTCGAACAGGTGTACCTTGGCGGGATCGAAAGCCACGGTAACTTCGCTGCCGTTGCGTGCCTTGCTGGTGGGAGCCACACGAGCGGTCATCTTGTTGCCCTTGTACTCCAGGTACAGGTAGATCTCGCTGCCCATCAGCTCGCTCACTTCCACAGTGGTGTCCAGCTTGCTGTCAGCAAACTTAGCCAGAGTGTCAGCGTCGTCCTTGATGTCCTCAGGACGCACACCCATAACAACGCTCTTGCCCACATAGGCTTCCAGCTTGCCGTCGGCGGTCTTTTCCTTGGGCAGGGCAATCTTGTCGCCGGACAGATCCAGCACATACTGATCGCCGTTCTTCTCCAGGGTAGCATCCAGGAAGTTCATCTGGGGGCTGCCGATGAAGCCGGCCACGAACATGTTGCAGGGGAAGTCATACAGGTTCTGAGGAGTATCAACCTGCTGTACAACGCCGGCCTTCATAACCACGATGCGGTCGCCCATGGTCATAGCCTCGGTCTGGTCGTGGGTAACGTAGATAAAGGTGGTCTGCAGCTTCTGGTGCAGCTTGATGATCTCGGTGCGCATGCTGGTACGCAGCTTGGCATCCAGGTTGGACAGAGGCTCGTCCAGCAGGAATACGGCCGGGTTACGAACCATAGCGCGGCCCAGAGCCACACGCTGACGCTGACCACCGGACATCTCCTTGGGCTTGTGGTCCAGCAGATGCTCGATTTCCAGGATCTTTGCAGCCTCACGCACGCGCTTGTCGATCTCGTCCTTGGGGATCTTGCGCAGCTCCAGGCCGAAAGCCATGTTCTTATATACAGTCATGTGGGGGTACAGGGCGTAGTTCTGGAACACCATGGCGATGTCGCGATCCTTGGGAGGAACGTCGTTTACCAGGCGGTCGCCGATGTACATTTCACCCTTGGAGATATCCTCCAGACCAGCCACCATACGCAGGGTAGTGGACTTGCCGCAGCCGGAAGGGCCAACGAAGATGATGAACTCCTTATCCTGGATTTCCAGGTTGAAATCCTTAACGGCTTCAAAACCGTTGGGATAGATCTTATAGATATGTCTGCAGCTGATGCTAGCCATAAAAGGGTCCTCCTTGACAAATTTCAAAATATTGACGCTGTACGCGTTGTTTACTATAATAATACCAGAGTTTTACCGGTTTAAAATAGCATTTTATTGATTAGAGGTGTACAAAGTTGCTGTTTGATCCTTCGCAGTGGTGCTGTCCCGATGAAACGCTGGATACCCTGTTCAGCCAGCCCCTGACACTGGATGCGCCGGGGCTGTGGGCGGGTGTGGTTGTGAGCGGACGCTGCCTGCTGGAAGATATGGGCGATGCTTCGCTTACCGGACAGGCGGGCAGCATTCTGCTGGGGGCCGGGGGCTTTCGTCTGGTGCCCGCCAGCCCCTGCCGGCTGCAGGCTGTGCGCCTTACCGGCAACGCCGCCGAAGCCTTTGCGCAAAATCTGAACGAGCCGATTTTTGCCAATGCCGCCAGCTGTCCGTCTGCGGCTCAGCTGCTGGCTCAGCTGCTGGCACTGGAGCCGGATGCGCCGGAGGGCTGCCGGGTGGGGTTTGACCTTTTGTGCGCACTGAGCCGGGCCGATGCCGCCCAGGCCGATCTGCCGCCGCTGGTGGCGCAGGCCGTGGTGCAGATTCGGGAAAACTATGCCGGGCTTTACGGCGTGGAAGAACTGAGCGAAGCTCTGGGCGTGAGCAAAAGCCATCTGGTGCGCAGCTTTTCCGCTGCCATGGGGGTTCCGCCGGGCCAGTATCTGACCCGGGTGCGGGTGGAGGCCGCCAAGCAGCTGCTGGTGCACCGGGAATATCCGCTGGAGGTGGTTGCCAGCCTGTGTGGATTTTCCGGTGCCAATTATCTGTGCCGTGTGTTTAAAAAACAGACCGGTCAGACCCCGGCAGAATGGCGGGCAAACAACAGTGCCCCGGCGCCTTTGGGCCCTTTGCCTCTGGAGCGGGAACTATATGTGTAAAACTATCTGTGTATTTTGTGCACATTTGTGGGCAGATGGGTCCATAAGTTCAGTTTTTTGTGCAAACAAATTCCGTTTTTGCTGGTTCCCATCCCGGAATCAATGCGTTATAATAAACAAAGACATCGCGCAAAACACTGATTTCAAAATTCGATTGAGATAGAAGGAGCGATTTTCAATGAAAGTTGTTGTTACTGAAAGCTACGATGCCAGCTGCGCTTATGTTGCTGACATGATCTGCAACCTGGTAAATGAAAAGCCCAACTGCAAGCTGGGTCTGGCTACCGGCGGCACCCCCGTGCCCATGTATCAGAAGCTGATTGAGGCCAACAAGGCCGGCAAGGTGGACTTCAGCCAGGTACACACTGTAAACCTGGACGAGTACTGCGGCATTCCCGAGACTCACGACCAGAGCTATCGCTACTTCATGAACCATAACCTGTTCGATCACATCAACATCGACAAGGCCAACACCTATGTAGCCAAGGGCATGGGCGACAGCGCTGCCAATGCTGCTGAGCTGGAAGCCAAGGTTCGCGAGGGCGGCGTTGCCGATCTGCAGCTGCTGGGCATCGGCAACAACGGCCACATTGCCTTCAACGAGGCCAGCGACGTGCTGCACGCCACTGCTCATGTGGAAACCCTGACCGAGAGCACCATCCAGGCCAACTCCCGCTTCTTTGAGAAGAAGGAAGATGTGCCCACCACCGCCATCACCATGGGCATGGGCGACATTCTGGCTGCCAAGTGCGTTGTGCTGATTGCTACCGGCGCTGCCAAGACCGACGCTATCCGCGGCCTGGTTATGGACGACGTGATCACCACCCACAACCCCAGCAGCATGCTGAAGATGCACGAGAACGTGGTTGTCGTTATCGACAAGGAGCTGGCTGATCTGGTAGGCTACAAGGCCTGATTGATTTTGTACATTTTCCCTGCCCCGCAAACCAACCTCTTTGCTGGGGTGGGCACCCTCTCAAACAGGGCCTTTGCACAAATGCAAAGGCCCTGTTTGTTTTTGTGAAACACCGAAAGTGCAAAAAAGAGGCCCCCGCTCTCATGAGCGGGGGCCTCTTTGCAATTTTCAGAAATCAGCCCTTGTAGCCATCGGGGTTCTGGCTCTGCCACTTCCAGCTGGAGGCGCACATCTCCTCGATGCCGTACTGGGCCTCCCAGCCCAGCTCGGCCTTGGCACGGGCGGGGTCAGCGAAGCACTCGGCGATGTCGCCGGGGCGGCGGGGATCGATCACATAGGGGATGGCCTTGCCGCAGGCCTTGCTGTAGGCGGCGATCACGTCCAGCACACTGTAGCCGTGGCCGGTGCCCAGGTTGCAGATGAACAGACCAGGCTTTTTCTCCAGCTTGCGGATGGCCGCCACATGGCCGCGGGCCAGATCCACCACATGGATGTAGTCCCGCACGCCGGTGCCGTCGGGGGTGGGGTAGTCATTGCCGAACACATGAACCTGCTCCAGCTTGCCCACCGCCACCTTGGCGATGTAGGGTACCAGGTTGTTGGGGATGCCGTTGGGGTCTTCGCCGATCAGGCCGCTCTCGTGGGCGCCGATGGGGTTGAAGTAGCGCAGAAGGGCCACATTCAGCTCCGGGTCGGCGGCGCAGCAGTCGGTGAGGATGCGCTCATTGAAGAACTTGCTGGTGCCGTAGGGGTTGGTGGTGCCGCCCACGGGGAAATCCTCGGTGATGGGGGTGCTGGCGGGATCGCCGTACACCGTGGCGCTGGAGGAGAACACCAGGTTCTTGCAGCCGTACTTGCGCATCACGTCCAGGATCACCAGGGTGGTGTTCAGGTTGTTCAGGTAGTATTCGATGGGCTTGGCCACGCTTTCGCCCACAGCCTTGTAGGCGGCGAACTGGATCACCGCGTCGATGTCGGGATTCTGCTGAAAGATCTTTTCCACCTGCTCGCGGTCGGTCATGTCGGCCTCCACAAAGCGGAAGTCCTTGCCGGAGATCTGCTTCACACGCTTCAATGCTTCGGGGCAGGAATTATAGTAGTTGTCTGCCACCACGATGTCGTACCCGGCTGCCAGCAGCTCCACACAGGTATGGCTGCCGATATAGCCGGCGCCGCCGCTTACCAAAATGGCCATTTCAAACACTCCTTTGCTTGATCGGGGGGTTTTGCACCACCCGCACGAATGTTGCATCTTCTCAAGAAGGCATTGTGTCTTCTCTACACATAATGGTAGTTCTATGCACTGATTTTTAGAATAGACGATCCTGCTCAAAGCCTGTACTAATCGCTCATTTTCTGCTGCTGCCGTCCCTATGGCTCAGCACCTTCACCGAGCTGGCATACTCCGAGGGGGTCATTCCGGTGACCTTTTTGAAGTGGCGGGAAAAATAGTGGATGGAGTTATATCCCAGCAGGGCGGCGATCTCGGTAAAGTTGTGGCGG
>RCNH01000699.1_pt1 | contig 12938 bp, 10 predicted proteins | sample 2041161 | NCBI WGS metagenome assembly RCNH01 (sample SAMN09708215, study PRJNA481090) | Feces metagenome, whole genome shotgun sequencing project. | biome: feces | host: Leptonychotes weddellii | place: Antarctica: Sion Island | collected 2010-03-01 | reverse complement strand
CTCATGAGAAATCTTCCCCATAAACAGCGAATGAGATAAATTTACGGGAATTCTGCATTTTATTTGCAATGAGTGTTCGATTTATTTTGATTTACTTAGCACTTGCATTATATCAATTTCAAAAGGATAATCAATTACAATCCGTCTAAGGACGTCTAAGGGCGCACTTACTCACCACCAGCAAAGCCAGTGGTGGTACTGCCTGCGGCAGTCGTGCGCTCTCCGAGGGGAGCGGCTGCTTTTTCGGCGGGCAGCACTATGCGGGGTAAACATCAAGGAACCGGCTTTGCCTTGCCTTACGGCATCCTTGACACTTGCCCTGCACAGTGCTGTTTTGCATCCAAGAAGGGTTGACACTCCTCAGCCTTTTCAAAGCCGTATTGAAATGCAAAATACCCCCCTTGACAAATCGACTCTTGGTTTGTATAAGACAGATAACCTCTGATCACAGGTTAGAGCGAGGCAACGGTTATTAAGATTACCAGCCCAATTACATTCGCCACAGTAAATACGGCTAAAAAACGTCCTCCCTGCGATTTGGGCCATGCCAGATACAGTTTCAACGTGATAAGGCTGGCCAGCGATGCAATCGGAGTTCCCAGACCACCGATATTAACGCCCTCCAACAAGGGTTTCCATGCATCTGTGAATGTGGACAACAGCACAGCTGCCGGAACGTTGCTGATGATCTGACTGGCCCCCACTGCGGTAAGCAGAGGATTTCCGGCAAGAAGTTCCTGCAAAAAAATTCGTACGATCTCGATGCGGCCCAGATTCCCAGAAACAATGAAGAAACAAACAAAGGTGACCAGCAGGGCATAGTCCACACCCGCCAAAACGCGCCTGTCCATAAATCCAATAACCAAAAGCACCAGAACTGTTGTGATTCCATAAGGGAGAACTCGAAAGACCGTGAGAAGGCACAGGATGAACAATACAGCGTATACCGCAAGCTGTTTAGGCGTACGAATCTGTCCTTCCAGTTCCGGTACGGGAAGTTCCCTGGGAAGTATTGGAACCGCAGCGGCTGTAAGACACACCAGACTAATGAGAGTCAGCGGAACCATGGCAGAGAAAAACGACTCAGCCGACAGCTCATAGGTGGCATACAAAAACAGATTCTGTGGATTTCCAACCGGAGTTGCCATACTGCCTAAGTTTGCGGCAATGGTTTGCAGCACTAAAATCGGAACAACTGCCTTTTGACACCCAATTTGCTCCAACAACAACAGCGTAAAAGGAACAAAAGTTAACAGGGCCACATCATTGGTCACAAGCATGGCAGCGAAAAATGGCAGTAATATCAAAATCACGCCCAATACCCTGCCGCCGCTGCTGTGCTGCAAGAGCACTGCTGCCAACCATTGAAATGTGCCGCATCTCTGAAAGCCGGCTACAACAGCCATCAAACACAGCAGCAGACACAAAACTCTCAAATCTATGTATCCGGAATAAGCGCTGTCCGGCGGCACCAGAAGCATCGTAACCACAGCACACCCAGCGGCAATACACATTACTTTTTCCTGCCGCAGCCAAGTGAAGATTCTTTTTAACACGATCATACCTCCATAAATACACTCTACACACGCCATAACATAAAGTATGTTCCCTGCCCTACTGCCTTTGCTTAAGCTGTAATGCAGGGTTCATCCCGCTCTTTATGCCAAGCTGCCAAAACCGCAAAAATACTTCCGTCAGCTCATAGCAGTTCTTCAAAGCATTCGCTTTTGCTGTTTTCTGTGTCTTGATTTTGCTCACAGAATTCCCTGCCGCTTTTCTGCTTTTACAGCATACCGCAAACGGTATCTTTTCTTATATTACACCCGGATAAAAGGCCGCACTTTTCATTGTAATTCAGCTTTATTATACTGCACCTGTACCAACAAGTATAGAGATTTTCATTATCAAAAGGAAGCCACAATTTTACCATGCTCTGTGGTATTTGTATGCTAAAGCCCAGGGTATTCATGGGTTTCAACAGAACCTATCGTTGTGAGCAGCCTGATTAAACAATTCATTTTACAGATGTAAATTCCGCTGCCCTGTTCTCCGCTGTTTTCGCAAAAAACAGCCGTTGGAGGAAGCATTCCCACAACGGCTGTTCTCATTTTATACGGCAACTAAAAAGCAGCTGCTGTTTAAAGCAAAGCAAAACTGCTGCACACATCAGCTTTCGAAGATTGTACGCGGAATGAATTTATTCTGCGGCGGATGTATGCTCAATTTTAACACCGTGGGCAGTAAGCTCTGCAAAGAACGCAGCTTCGTCTTCAAAGCACAGGAAAAAGGAAAAGCTTGCCATATCACCGAACTGACCGCTTGTAAATCTATATGCCTCTCTGCCTGTATCCAGATTGGAATATTCTACCCGCTCCGTTCTGCCGATAACTGTCAGCAGTTTGTAAGTGTCATCCACTTCTACATGATGAATATTTTCATATGCAATCTGGTGCACAATGGCACTCTTTATCCATTTGCGGTCATAACGGTCGTGGTACCCAAACTGGATTCCGGAACGATTGGAATAAAGGAAAATTGCCTGCATGGCAGAATAGGGTTTGCCTAAAATGCGCATGGTCTGGCTTCTGATCAGATAAGCAATAAGATAAATCGGAATTGCAACAACAACACCGCCGACGATCAATAAAACGAAAGCATCAACCGAGGGAACAGTGGGCTGAACGGCATTATACACTCCAGCCGCAATCGGAACAAGGCCCAGCACCATGACACACCAAAAAAGTATGCTCATTCCCTTCCAGGCCTTCTTTGCTTTACACCAGTTTTTTTTGAGCTGGGTAAATTGTTTTCCATTTGCCTTGTAGTATCTTTCGTTCATAATCTGGTTCCTCCTTATCGGTTCTGGATTTGTGAAACGCTGTTGGTACACCCTGCCAACATGAAGCGGAAGCAGGATAACCACCGCGATCTATTGGATGGCAATACTTACGCCGTTACAAAACAGGTTGCTATCAGCACAATACCAATCAGGACGCTGATGCCTGTTACGATACATACGAAAATGGTTGTTTTAACCAGGTGCCGTTCTTTTAATGTAAGAGCTATCAGAGCCAGGACATCGAAGGTGAAGAAAAACTGGCAGATTCCGGCCAGGATCGTTGTCACTCTGCAATGTGCGCCTTCTTTCCGTGCTTTTACCAGATAGGCAATGGAATAAGGGGCACTGCCAAGCAGGATTCCGTAGCCAAAAATCAAAAAGACAACCACCACAAGCCCAAACAAGACCATGAGCGGCAGCGGGAAAATTGCTAAAATCGTTGTTCCTGCGGTAAGGCATCCGCCGACAAGATAAAACGGGATCAGCCCGTATTTGATGATGAGCGCACAGTTCAGCAGTGTTTTTCTTGGCCATTTTCGGCCCACGGTTAACACAACAATCAAATTGACCAGTCCCAGAATGAAGGGCAGAAGAATCGCGATCAGTTTCAATTCCATCACATCGCCAAACAGGCGCGGCAAAAGGAAAAAAGTGTATGATGCGATCACATACAAGGCCGGAATGACGTACCTCACTTCAGATTCTCTCCTCTCACTCGAAATGTTCTTTTTTCTGCGAACCTGCCAAAGTACCAGTTAAATCACAGCAATCCAACCTGAATACAGTGGAACCGAAGCGCAGCGCAAGCCCGTAGCAAGCACACAAAATATCGGTCAGAGATTTCTCATTCTCTTTGCCCTGCATATTTTCTTTGACTGTCAGCCGTCTGCCAAGCAGTGCGGATGATAAATGATCTGTTGGTTTACACGGCTGTCTCGCGGCATCAATGCGGCTCCCCTTTACTGAGCGGAAGGCTACACCACCAGGGCTGCTATTAGATTACTTGCAAAAAATTTGGTTTAATTATACTGCATCCGCACAAACATGTATAGAATTTTTTTCAAAGTGAATCTGTTTTTTCAGCTGTTTATCGATTCATTAAAACGTCCCCTGTGCAATCACCTTTTTTGAAACTGCTGCACGTGTACTTAGCAATTGCTAAAAAAGATCGGGCAGAACTTTTCTGCCCGATCTTTTTCATGTGTTTACCCATAGCTTTCGGTTCTGCCGGGAACAGGCCAGCGATGATGCCTAAATTGCAGAGCCGCTATTTGCATTGAGCATTACTCCACACGCACCATGCGATATCCAACACCCACATGTGTTTGTATGTATTGCGGTGAATTGGGCGCGGATTCCAGTTTTTTGCGCAGCGTTGCCATAAATACCCGCAAAGAAGCTACATCATTATCCCAACATCTGCCCCAGACGTGCTGTGTAATATACGTATGAGTCAATACCCGACCCACGTTCTTGGCAAGCAGGCAAAGAAGCTTATACTCGATGGGTGTTACATGAAGTTCTTCCCCGCCCAGCCATGCGCATCCGGCTGAATAGTCGATCTTCAGCTGCCCGTTCACAAACACGGAAGATTCAAACTCCACAGGCATCATGCCCAATCTGCGTTGTGTAACACGCAGCCGGGCAAGCAGCTCTTCCACCGAAAAGGGCTTTGTGAGATAGTCATCCGCCCCGGCGTCCAGCGCTTCGATTTTATCCACGTCCTCGCTGCGCGCGCTGATCACAATAATCGGCATATTGGACCAGCTGCGGATATTCCGAATCACCTCCACACCATCCATATCAGGCAATCCCAAATCCAAAAGGACAATATCCGGATTATGGGAGGAAGCTTCCATAATGGCAGATTGTCCGTTTTCCGCAGTCAGAAAATGATAATCGTGGGTGCGCAGCGTGGTTGTCATCAGGTTTTTGACAGATGAATCGTCCTCCACGACCAAAATTGTCAGCTTATTCATATAGCGTTATCTCCTCCATGGGTAAGGTAAAAGTGAACACTGTTCCGTGAGGCATATTGTCTGTTACGCAAATTGTTCCGCCATGAGCCGTAATGATTGATTTGCAGAGCGACAGGCCAAGGCCCAGACTGCGCCGACTATCCGCAATTTTGTTGGCTCCGCTGTAAAACATATCAAAGATTTTGGGTTTCATCTCATCCGGAATTCCCGCGCCGTCATCCGCCACCGAAATCACCGCCTTCCCCTCTTTGGGCCTGGTGGAAATTGTAATGCTGCTGCCTTCGGGCGTGTATTTTATGGCGTTGTCCACCAGATTGATGATGACCTGCACAATGAGTTTTGCATCCATTTTTGCCAGCAGAAATTCATCCGTATGCTTTACCGAGATATGATAATCAACGCTTTTGCGGTTGACATGTTTCAGCGCTTCTTCAATGACATCCGATACAAGCTCAGAACTGAAATGCAGATTCAGATGATTCTCTTCCAATCTGGATACGGACAACAGGTTTTCTACCAGGTTAATCAGCCACATGGAATCATCGTAGATATCTGTGAACAGCTGATGCTTGGTCTGGTCATCCATCTTGTCCCCATTACTGAGAAAATTGCTGGCATTCCCGGAAATCGAAGTAAGCGGTGTGCGCAAATCGTGAGAGATCGCGCGCAGCAGGTTCGCCCGAAGCTGCTCTTTCTGTGCCAAAACTGCTGCTGCTTCCTTTTCTCTTGCATTTTGTTCATTTTCAAGCGCCAGGGCACACTCGCCCAAGATGGACAGTGTCATGCTTTTTTCCGGATTGTCCAGCGATTCCGCACCTATGGAAATGCCCACAACGCCATACACCTTTTGATTGATACGAATGGCAAGATACAAACATTTGGCGTTGGAAAGCGTCTGCGTTGTAGCGCCTGCATGTTTATTGTTCTTAAAAACCCACAGGGCAACAGCGCGCTCGCTGTCTGCCAAATATCCTTCGCTGCTTTTCTCGTCCGGGTCAATGTAAAACAGCTTGGCAGCTCCCAACTTTCCATTCTGAACCGGATAAACAACAATATCTCTTTGCAGCAGTCGGTTCAGATGCTGCGCCGTAGAACTTATAATTTCATCACGATCCTTTGCCTGTTGAAGTGACTGGTTCACATCAAAAAGGATTTTATTCCGATAAGCTGCCAGTGTTGACTGCCGGGCGTGCTCTTTGAGCTGACCGGCCAGCGAGCTTGTAAGAAATGCTGCAAGGAACATGATAAAAAATGTAACCGGATAGCCCTTGTCGTAAGCGTGCAGGCTCAGGCGGGGATCTGTGAACAGGAAATTGAACACCAGCACGCTGATAAACGAAGAGCAAAGGCTGTAAATGCGGCTGCGCGTTACCACCGAAGTGACCAGAACCCCCAGCACATAAACCGTGATGATGTTGGATTCTTCAAACCCCAGACGATCGAAAACAGCGCCTATGCAGCTGGCAAGAACCAGAATCAAAAGGGTTTTCAGAAAATCTTCTGCTGAAAATCTGTGTGTTTTTACTTTCTGCGGATGATACGGCACTCCGGATGTGGAATCCGGGATAATATGAATATCCAGATACGGTGCCGCAGTGATCAGCTTTTCTGTAAGGGTTTGCTTGCCGAACAACCGGCTTTTTCCGGCAGCACTGCGCCCCACCACAATTTTGGAAACACCGGAAAGCCGTGCAAACTCTGCAATCTGGAACGGCACATCTGTACCGTACACCGTTTCAATCTTGGCTCCAAGCTGCTCGGCAAGACGAAGATTGCTGCGCAGGCGCTGCAAATTCTCCTTGCTCATAGCAGGAAAATCCGGAGTTTCCACAAACAGGGCTGTAAACGTCCCCTTGAATGCCTGTGCCATCCGGGCCGCGGTACGAATAATTTTTGCATTGGAAGGCGAAGACGAAAGACACACCAGGATATGCTCTTCTGTGTGGTATTCTTCGCTTTGCAGGCCCGCAGACTCACTTCTGCTGTTGACACGATCTGCACAGCGGCGCAGCGCGATTTCCCGCAAGGCAGTCAAATTCGGCGTTGTAAAAAAGTTTGCCATTGCCCGCTGTGCCTGCTGCTGCCGATATACCTTTCCGCTTCGCAGCCGCTCAATCAGCTCCTGCGGTTCAATATCCACAATCTCTACCTGATCTGCACGGTCAAATACCGAATCCGGGATGCGCTCTCTCACTGCAATGCCTGTGATGGATTCCACTGTGTCGTTCAGGCTCTCGATGTGCTGTACGTTGACGGTGGTATAAACATTGATGCCTGCCCGCAAAAGTTCTTCCACATCCTGATAGCGCTTTTCGTGACGGCTGCCCGGGGCATTGGTATGGGCTAACTCATCCACCAAAATAAGATCCGGCTTTTGCTGAAGTGCTGCATCCAGATCGAACTCCTGAAGCAGAACATCTCCATGCTGCACTGAACGGGTAGGCAGGCAGTCCAGGTTATTCAGCAGCGCCATGGTTTCGGGCCGGGTGTGAGGCTCAATATAACCCGCCAGTACACGAACTCCCTGTTCTTTGGCTGCGTGGGCAGCCTCCAGCATGGCAAACGTCTTGCCCACCCCAGCTGCATATCCAAAGAATATTTTCAATTCTCCCCGGGAATTTGCCGCTTCTCCCGACCTGATTTGTCTGAGAATACGTTCCGGATCTCGGTCTTTTGTTGGCACAGGGGCGCCTCCTTTTTTCTCTGCGACTATCATACCACAAACTTATGGAAAAAGGCTGCCAAAGGCATACCGATCCCCACACCTCTTTTTATATAATACTATAACTCATCCTGAATTGGCCTTACATAAGCATTCCTTTATAAACCTTAAGATCGCATAAAGAAAGCGGAAGGAATCGGGTTCCTTCCGCTTTCTTTGCTCTGTTATTTTGCAATTCCCATGGCCTTGGCAATTTCCACATTGACCCCCAGAACATTCACTGTCTCCTCACCAAAGACACTGAGCAGCTTGCCGCTGGTATTATCTTTTACAATCTGCTCCAGCGTTTCCATGGAAAGGCCGGATGCATCCGCGATTGCCGGAAGCTGAATGGCTGCCGATGCAGCAGAAATGTGCGGGTCCAGACCGGAACCGGAAGCCGTCATCAGGTCTGTGGGGATCTCCTCACGTTTTACGCCCGGATGTGCGTCCAGAAATGCGTCGATATCCTTTTCAACACGCTCCGCCAGGGCAGGATTGGAAGGGCCATAGTTGGATGAACCGGAAGCAATGCCTGCAAACTCGCTGCCGTCCAGGTAGATTTCTCTGCCGTTTTTATCCACCGTATAGGTATTATAGTGAACAGCAGACGGCCGGCCCTTCATGAAATAATCTTTTGTGAATTCCTGGCCTACATACTCAGCGCCAACCGCTTTTCCGTCCACCGAAACAAGGCTGCCGCCTGCCTGCTTGGGAAAAAGTGCTCCGGACAGGCCATTCATCAGCAGCGGATATCCAAGCCCGCAAATCAGCATCAGCACCAGCGTAATCGTAAATGCCGGGCGAAAAGTCTTCAGAAGATTCTTGCAGTATTCCATAATGTTTCTCCTTAAAGTCCGATCGCAAAAAGAAGCGGACTGATGATCAGGTCAATGATCTTAATGCCGATAAAGGGGGTAACCACGCCGCCAAGACCATAGATCAACATATTTCTTGCCAGCATTTTTCCGGAGGACATGGGCCGGTATTTGACGCCCTTCATGGCCAGCGGAATCAGCGCCGGGATAATCAGTGCATTGAAGATCAGCGCAGACAAAATGGCGCTGTTGGTCGAAGCCAGATTCATGATGTTCAATACACCCAGCTGGGGAATTGCGGTCATAAACATGGCCGGAATGATGGCAAAGTATTTTGCAATGTCGTTTGCAATGGAAAAGGTGGTGAGCGAACCTCTTGTAATCAGCAGCTGCTTGCCAATTTCCACCACCTCCAGGATTTTGGTGGGGTCGCTGTCCAGATCCACCATGTTGGCAGCTTCCTTGGCTGCCGTTGTCCCGGAATTCATGGCAAGCCCCACATTAGCCTGTGCCAGCGCAGGTGCATCATTGGTGCCGTCACCGGTCATTGCAACAATTTTGCCGTCGGCCTGTTCTTTTTTGATTACGGCAATTTTATCTTCCGGCTTGCACTCCGCTACAAAACCATCTACGCCGGCTTCTTCTGCGATGGTGGCAGCCGTCAGCGGATTATCGCCGGTACACATCACCGTTTTAATGCCAATGGCGCGCAGGCGCTCAAAGCGTTCTCTCATTCCGGGTTTTACCGTATCTTTCAGATAGATGACTCCGAGAATCTGATTGTTTTTGCATACAACCAACGGTGTGCCGCCCAGTGAAGATACCTTTTCCACATGCTCACGCAGATCGTCCGGAATTTTGCCGCCCTGTTCCTGCGCATAAGCAATAATTGCATCTGATGCGCCTTTGCGGATACGTGTGCCATCCTCAAGATCCAGACCGCTCATGCGGGATTGAGCTGTAAACTCGTAAAACTGAGAGTTTTGGGGTTCTGCGGTGGTATCACCCATCTTGCGTGCAAGGTCCAGTGTGGATTTGCCTTCCGGCGTACTGTCATGGAAGCAGGTCAGGGCAGCGCAGCGGATCAGTTCCTTTCGATCGGCACCCTCAACCGGCAGGAAATCCGCTGCCAGGCGATTGCCAAAGGTAATGGTGCCGGTTTTATCAAGGATCATGGTATCCACATCGCCGCAGGCTTCCACTGCCTTACCGGACATGGCAATCACGTTAAACTGAGTCACACGGTCCATACCCGCAATACCGATGGCGGACAGCAGACCGCCGATGGTGGTGGGAATCAGGCAAACCATAAGGGCAATCAATGTGGACGTGGAAAGCTTTACCCCCACATAAAGGCCGATGGGATAAAGGGTTACAATGACAATCAGAAAAATGATGGTCAGGGAAACCAGCAGGGTGTTCAACGCAATTTCATTGGGGGTCTTTTTGCGTGATGCGCCTTCTACCAACGAGATCATGCGATCCAGAAAACTGTTGCCCGGATCGGATGTGATTTTGATTTTCAGCCAGTCCGATACAACTGTTGTGCCGCCGGTCACCGAGCAGAAATCTCCGCCATTCTCACGCACAACAGGCGCAGATTCACCGGTGATGGCAGATTCATCCACCGATGCAATGCCCTCGATAACTTCGCCATCACCGGGAATAATTTCCCCTGCCTTTACCAGTACAACATCACCTTTTTTCAGCTCACTGGAGGCAACGGCACGGGTCGTACCGTCTTCATTGAGCACGTGAGCCTCGGTATCCTTCTGTGTTTTTTTCAGGCTGGCAGCCTGTGCCTTGCCCCGCCCTTCTGCCACCGATTCAGCAAAGTTGGCAAACAGCACCGTCACGAACAAAACAACCGAAACGATGATGTTGTAGCTTCTCACACCTCCGCTGTTTTCGCCAAACAGATTTGGAAAAAGTGACAGCAGCAGTGTTACCAGGAAGCCCATTTCCACTACGAACATGACCGGATTTTTCATCATGTACCGGGGATTCAGCTTCCGAAAGCTGCCTTTCAGAGCCTCCCGGAGCATTTCCGGGGTGATGCTCTGTTTTTTAGAATGTTTGCTCATACAGCAATCCTCCTCAGCCCCAAAGCGTCAGATGTTCAGCAATGGGTCCCAGTGCCAGTGCCGGGAAAAATGTAAGTGCGGCAAAGATATAAACAACAAATACCAGAATCACAGCAAAGCTTACGGTACTTGTCCGGAGCGTGCCGGCAGATTCGTTGATATACTTTTTCTTCATCAGCGAGCCGATAATTGCCAGCTGAATCACAATTGACAGGTAGCGGCCAAAGAACATGGCAAGCCCTGTGGTGATATTCCAGAACAGTGTATTGTCGGCAAGGCCTTCAAAGCCGGAGCCGTTATTCGCGGCAGAAGACGCAAACTCATACAGCACCTGGCTCAGGCCATGGAAGCCTTCGTTGGTGATTCCGGCCTGACCTGCGGTGCTGCCGATTGCAATCGCGGAAAACGTAAGGATCAGCAGCGGATGGACGATGATGCAAAGTGCCGTCAGCTTCATCTCTCTGCCTTCGATTTTCTTACCCAGATATTCCGGTGTACGACCTACCATCAGGCCGCAGATGAAGACCGCCAGGATTGCGTACAGAATCATGTTCATCAGGCCCACGCCCTTGCCGCCGAACACCACATTCAGCATCATGTGCAGCATGGGGACCAGACCGCCCAGAGGTGTCAGCGTGTCATGCATATTGTTAACTGTGCCGGTCGTAAAGGACGTTGTTACAGTTGTAAACAGGGAGGAAAGCGTTACACCAAAGCGCATCTCCTTGCCTTCCATGCTTCCGGCGGACTGGTCAAGACCTACCGCTGCCAGCGCAGGGTTTCCCTGGCGCTCTGCCCAAAAGCAAAGGCTAAGGCCGATTACAAACAGAATGCTCATGGCCAGGAAAATACTGCGGCCCTCACGGCCAAAAAGTTTCGCCGTCAGACCATTCCGCTGTGCCGGGAGCGCGCCATCTGCCATTCGGCGCTTGCGGCTTTCCTGCGCCATCTTACCGAAAGCGATCACACAGGCACCGGGCAGAAGCATCATGGAGTACATCTCGATAAGGTTTGTCAGCACGGTGGGATTTTCAATGGGTGTTGCAGAGTTGGCACCCAGGAAACCGCCGCCGTTCGTACCCAGATGCTTGATAATTTCAAGTGCTGCCACAGGGCCGGATGCAATGACCTGCTTTGTGCCCTCCAGCGTGTCCACCACAATGTTGCCGCTCAGATTCTGGGGAACGCCCTGCCAAACCAGAAGCAGACCGCCTGCAATGGAAATCGGGAGCAGGATTCGTGTGATAATGCGGACCAGATCCACATAGAAGTTGCCCACAGAAGTTTGCGAATGTCCGGTAAGGCCCCGGATAAAGGCCGCGCAGACTGCATAGCCGCTGGCTGCGGATACGAACATCATAAAGGTGATCACCAGCATCTGCGAAAGATAACTTAATCCGCTCTTACCTGCATAATGCTGCAGGTTGGTGTTGGTCATAAAGCTGATCACCGTATTGAAGCTGAGATCCGGTGCCATGGCACCGATTTTGTTCGGATTGAAGAACAACAGGCTTTGCAGCCGCAATACCAGATAGCTCACCAGCATCATGGCACCGTTGGTCAAAAGAAGGGCACCGGCATACTGTTTCCAGTCCATCTGCTTTTCGGTGTTAATTCCTCCGACTTTGCAGATTGCTCTGTCAATCCGGTTGAATACGGGATCTGCATATGTGCGCTTGCCTGCCATAATATGATACAGATACGTACCGACCGGAATGACCATGACCAGATAAATGAGCAGTGACAAGACTAATTGAAGCATTTTTCTAAGTGCTCCTTTCCGTTAAAAGCGTTCCGGGTGAACCAGTGCATACACCAGATATCCACCGATTACCAGCGCAAGCATCAATAAAATCACCATGTTATCTCTCTCCCCGCTGATGATGACAGATGGCATAAACGTGCTTGACAGCGTAAGCCGTCAGCATAGAAGCAGAAAACACCGCCATTACAACCAGTACCATACACACTCTCATAAAATAAAATGTATTCATCTCAAACTCTCCTTCTTTAATCCTCTGCATCAATTTGGCATCCACACCAATGCAGTAAAAAACATACAAGCACAATAGAGCTAATCAAAGTTGCTATCACAATAAGATCAAGCATTCCAATTCACCTCCAGTGCTTAGAGTATATCCTGACTCTTATAAAAAAGGGGTTAGCAGAACCCTTTTGGCATTAGGAAAGTATAAAGCTCAGAACCATCCGAACAGCACCGCTACCGGTGATACCAGCAGTACAGTGAATCCTGTAACCACTGATAAAATTCCGAGCGGAAGAACCGGAAACAAAAGCAACAGCGTTTCAACTGGGTGATGCGCCAAATATCTGCTGAGGCGCTCTTCCCATTTTCTTTTGGCAGCATTTGCTTGCAGCATTGTTTCATCCCCTTTCTGCCCTTATTCTATCAACGGAAGAATAAAATCAGGGAAAGGGAATCCCGCACAGAAATTAAAAAGCCATAAAGCGGGGCCTTTTGCAGCTTTAAAAAGCAAACAGCGCTGCCGATATAAG
>RCNH01000698.1_pt1 | contig 12941 bp, 10 predicted proteins | sample 2041161 | NCBI WGS metagenome assembly RCNH01 (sample SAMN09708215, study PRJNA481090) | Feces metagenome, whole genome shotgun sequencing project. | biome: feces | host: Leptonychotes weddellii | place: Antarctica: Sion Island | collected 2010-03-01 | reverse complement strand
ATTTCAATATTATACATGAAACCTACTCTAATGTCAAGAATTCTGAAGGTTTTCCAAGTGACGTTCGAATAGAATATTTCCAACATAATCACATTTGTGCTAGCCGATGTTTTACAGTTATACTGCAATGCTGACACAAGACTTAGTGATACAAGTAGATTTTCCCTTTTTCATTCCGTTTCCCTCTCCCTCTCTATTCTTTCCCCGATCATTGTGAACGTGTAACCAATTCTATCGTCTGTAAGCGAAGAGATTCATTTCCTGCTCCTTCTACAGCAGTCACCCAAATCTGGTATTCTTTAATCTTTCAGCCAACAAACATGGTACGAAAGAATACATTCCATACTTGGAAAAATTATACATTCACTGCTGATATTTTTACTTTTTTCAATGCTGTTGACACTGCTGGAATCAAAATCACGATAACTGTAATCGCTGCCTCAGCGAATATATAACATCCGTTATATACCAGCGAATACGGAAGTGCTCCCCATCCATCCCAAGCATATTCACCGAAGAAAATCCATCCAGAAATAACTGCAAACACATATCTTCCAAATACGCCAAACAGATATCCTTTCACCAGCCCATGCTTCGATTCTGAAAATACTCCTGATAATCCAAGTGCTCCAAATGCAAGCGGATAATCCACCAATACTTGCAACGGAAAATAAATATATGGCTCAATAATAAATTGCAATACACCATATGCTGCACCTGTTAAAATACCTGTTGCCGGTCCGTACACATAACCTACAAAACAGATAAATAACATACTAAAAAGTGTAACTGAACCTCCAAATGGAAAAGAATAAATTTTCAACATAGACGTTACCATCGCAAGTGCTACTGCCATTGCACAGAACACAAGCTGTTTTGTTCCCATTTTCTTCTTTCCTTTTTTTGCTTTCTTTGCAAGAACTGTAGCAGATACAATCAGCACAATTAAAACCACTACCGCTGCAACATATCCTGCTGTTGTGAGTTGATTCCCACTCTCTGTTGTTGATACAAAAAATGACATAAAAAAACCTCCTAAAATATTTTTTACAGGAGGAACCACTTTGGTACTGCTTCCTTCCGCCGGTACTAACCGGTTCAAGTAATGAGGGTCAACACATTCTTATGTGATTCTCAGCCCATGGCTCCCCTAGCAAATTGCTATATGAAATTTGTCATTTCTGATTCATTGTACCACACTGTAGTATTTTGTCAAATTTTTATATTTCTAGCAAATAAAGGGACATCTTCTCCGACGTCCCTTTCCATTAACTATTGTTTATTTCTGTAATCTTCGACGCATGCTCTCAATTGCAACTCCAAGGCACCCTGTCATTCCTAACATAAGCATGACTGATGATGATGTATCACCTGTTTTTACTGGTTGATTCTCTGTTTTTTTACCATTTTCATCACGTTCAGAATCTTCTTTACCTTCTGTATTTCCAATTGCTTGTATCGCTTCTGTCTCTTTCTCACCACATCTTATGCATACTCTTTCTCTTAAACCTTCTTCTGTGGCTGTTGCTTCTTTCACTACTACCCACTCACCAAACTCATGTTCGCAAGCCTCAGGAGTTCCTGCCACAGTAAGCCGATAGGTAGTTCCTTCTGTGATTAATGTCAAATTTCCCGGAGCTTTTGCAGTCACTATATTTCCTTCAGATGCTCTATAAAAATACCACCGATTATTATCTTGATTGTAGGCTGCCACTTTATTATTTGAATTGGCCCAGTTATTCAGATACATATTATCACAAGAAACTGAAACTCCTCCATCTGGTCTCTCTTGCATCATTAATATCTGAGGTGTCTCTTTCAGTTCTACATTCTGACCTGTGATATTGACATATGTTCCATCGGCTGCCTGCATCGTATATCCGTTATCAGCTTTTTTAATGCTCCACGCAGACTCCGCATATTTACCTGTATTAAAATTTGCTGCCGCCATGCCAAGACCTTTTGGTTCTCCAGATACTGTACTTTGTGAGTGTAACATAATGTGAGTCTCATTGCCAAACACATACGTTCCTTCTTCTATTTTTTCAATCGCCTTATAAGGAGGCATATCATTACGCACTTCCTTTGTAAAGCTGTTCTTGTCTCCTTCTTCTTTGATAATTTTTCCAGGAACATGATACGTCTCACCTACTTTTAACGCAACTTCTTTTACATCATTTTGTACATTAATATAATATGTTATATCTCCAACTGTCACAGACGTTTTTCCTTCTGCTTTTCCACTAATCGTAACCTCTGTCTTTGCTGCTGTTGATCCTTCTTCACCCATTTTGTTTGTCACTTTCGCAACATAATTATATGCTTCACTTCCCTTTGACGGATTAAGTAAATAGTAGTTGTTATCGTTTGCTTTTACTGCAATAAGATATTTCTCCTGATCAATGATATCTGCCAATTTTGTGACCTTTTCACAGCCTTTAATTTCACTTCCCGCTGAATTTGATGACTGTCTATAAATCTCAAAATCACATCTACCATTTGCATCTATGCTTCCATTTCTGTCAAAATGTAATTTATTTTTATCATCTTTCCAGAAAAACAAATATCCTCCTGTACCCCCATTTCCGCTCTGATTAAAATTGAATGCTTTTTGATTTGTTTCTGTCACTAGCACTTTGCCGCTTTTGTCAGTAAGCGGTGTTTTTGCTGAGGAGGCTGTTTTTGGCGTCAAGTATACCTTCTGTCCATCTTCCGTTGTTGATGAAATGACATACATCCCATCTTCACCATCTTGTTTGTCGAATGTAAACAGACAGTCGGTCAATGGTTTTGTTGCACCATTAAAGTTAGCCACCGATGTTGCTGTTTGTACTTGCATTTGTGGTTTTATCGCTTGTGCATCTTCCCCTTTCAACTCAACTTTTGCGATTGTTGCATCTAAGCCTTCCAATTTACTGTCACTGTAGTTTCCGGTCGTATCTGTATACGTCTTTTTCTCCCCGATTTTCAAATCTACGATTTCGTATTTTTCAGAATCAGTTACAGTTACCTTAATTTTTGTAGTTGCTCCTCCTGACTCTAGCGTCACAGTTGCCCGCTCTAGTCCTTCAATCTTTTGTGAAGTTAATTTAACTTTTCCGTTTATATATTCTGCTTTAACTACTTTTTCGTTATCAGAAATCACCTTTAGATTTGTAGTCTCTTTTAAACCGTTTATAACAAATGTTTTATTCTCATTTGATTTCATAACGACTTCGGACACACTTTCCCCATTATCATCCGTACACCAAATATTTCCAATTGCTCCGCCCTTCGCAATCTCATCGATACTCAGATTTCTATAAGTCAACTGAGTATCCCCACTCTCATATAACAAACCAACTGTTCCATCTGGCAATATAGTCAAACAAGAATATGCATAGTACGCAGAACCATTAATGCTGTATTCATATTCCCAGCGAAGCGTACCATCATCTTGCACCAATCCCACGAAAATTTTCCCTGCCGAACGACTTCCTGTATTGGATGGTGTCGCAAATAAAATGGCTGTCTTCCCATCAATTTTCTCTGGATACGTAATTGCAGTCAGCTGACAATTCAAATTGTACGTAATGCCCATTTCTTTCTTTTCAGACCACGTTTCTCCAAAATTGTCTGATACATAATACCCACCATGACGCGTAAACATATACAATTTTCCATCTGCCTCAGTTACAACCGCCTCAGAGCTCCATCCTGATACCGACTGTCCACGCTTCCACGTTTCCCCCTGATCATCAGAATAAATAACCGTACTGTTCTTGTCTCCACCGGTAAACTCATACGCTGTAAAGACAATTCTTCCTGTAGAAGTAACCATTCCACGTCCCGGTCCCACTAAAAGAGACTGTTCTGCATCTTTTCTCATGTTAATAATAGAAGGTTCAGACCATGTCTTTCCTCCATCTTCTGACGCAGTCAGATAAAGATAATCAACTGGCCATACCTGAAACGGTGAATCTACCTCAAAAAGATTGGCTTCTACACCTTCTCCCCTAACATTAAAATGTGCATCTACGGTATATCCTTCCACATTGTTCCCGTTTGAATCTTTAATCAGATACGCAGATTCCACTTCTTTTTTTATATTTTTTTCTAAATGATATGTGTAGTTGGACGCATTTGTACGTTCTTCTCCCCATACATTTTTCCATTGTCTTGAATCTGCCAAAAGAATATTTCCATCTTCATCATGGCTCTTTCCGGCAACAGGTGAATGCTTTGCCCCATTCAACGCATAGCCTGCTGGATAAAGGTCAGCAATCATGTACACTCTTTTACCATCGGTCGCCATAGCCGGATCGATAAATGCTGTAGATTCATTATTCCATGCATTTCCATTATCTCCTAAATAGTTGGCAAATGTATAATTCCAGTTGTCTCCTCTATCTTTTGAATAAGATACAATGGTATCCAATCCGCCCCCATCCATATGAGTTGTCCATCTTGCATCACAGCCGGCTACCAACGTTCCGTCATCTAATGATACCAGACACGGAATACGAAATTTGTCACTTTCCCCTGTCCCTGGCCAAAATGGCTGTTCTTTCGTTGCGCCATCTGCTGGCTTCAATTTCTCATGTGCCATAACCATTCCTGACATGTTTCCAAATGCTAAAGTGGCAACAAGTAATAACGCCAAAACTCTCCCTCTCTTTTTCATGTCCTCTCCTCCTACTCTACTTTAAATGTAATATCACGAAGCAAACTCAGATTATATAAAACATACAAATATTTTCCAATTTCCGCCTTGTTTTATATTATAATTGTCAACAATCCATTTGTCCACTAGAAAAATAATAAAAAAAACATCCTGACGAAGTATTTTCCAACTTCATTTACAGAATGCTTTTATCTATTTTTACTATTTTTTCAAAAATACTCGTTTAGCCTTTCGTTCAATAGCTCTTCCAGCTCTATATAGCTTTCCACTCGATTGATCTCATCCCGCAATTTTGCAGAATGTGGAAGTCCACTCGTATACCACGATACGTGTTTTCGCATCTCGCGCATTCCCAAGTACTCTCCTTTATATTTCATCTGGAGCTGTGCATGACGCAACATCATCTTTTTGATCTCCTCCACACCTGGGCGTGATGGTATCTTTCCTGTCCGTTCATATTCTAAAAGCTCTGAGAATATCCAAGGATTCCCTTGCGCTCCTCTTCCAATCATCACCCCGTCACATCCTGTCACTTTTTGAATCGCAATCGCACTTTCCCCAGACACAACATCCCCATTTCCAATGACCGGAATGGATACTGCCTCTTTCACTTGACGAATAATCTCCCAATCTGCTTTTCCAGAGTAATACTGTTCCCTTGTTCTACCATGGATGGCAACTGCCTTTCCTCCAGCATCCTCAATGATCTTCGCAATCTCTACTGCATTGACACAGGTGTCGTCAAAACCTTTTCGGATTTTCACTGTAACTGGCTTTTTAATGGCTTTAGCCGTCTTTTCAACAATCTCATGTACTAGTTTTGGATTATTCATAAGCGCTGAACCCTCTCCATTTTTAACGATCTTCGGCACCGGGCACCCCATGTTAATATCCAATATCGCAAACGGCAGTTCCTCAATCCTTTTCGCCATCTCACTGATTACATCTGGGTCAGAGCCGAATAACTGAAGAGATACCGGCAACTCCTCTGGGTGAATTTCTAACAATGCTTTTGTATTTTTATTGTTATATTGTATTGCTTTGGCACTTACCATCTCCATACATAAAAGTCCTGCCCCTTGCTCTTTACACAACAAGCGAAATGGCAGGTCTGTCACTCCTGCCATAGGTGCTAAAATATATGGATTCTCGAGTTCTACTGTTCCAATTCTTAGTGTTTTCATCCTAAACTTAACCCTTTGTTTTTTTCATAAATAATTCGCAATCCTTCCAGTGTCAATTCTGGATCATATACATCCACGACCTCTGTCTCAGACACAATAATATTCCCCAATCCACCCGTAGCTACAACCTTTGCATTTTCAAATCCAGCTTTTTTAATCTTGTTTACGATATACTCTGTCTGTCCAATATAACCGAACACAAGTCCTCCTTGCATGCTGGAAACCGTTTCTTTTGCAAGAATAGACTCCGGTTTTTTAATCTCAATCTCAGGGAGCATAGATGCTCCTCCCCACAAAGCTCTCGCAGATGTTCTGATTCCAGGGGAGATGACGCCACCTTCAAAAACTCCATTTTCACTCACCAAATCATAAGTCGTTGCCGTTCCATAATCAATCACAATGACTGGACCACCATATTTCTCATAAGCCGCAACCGCATCTACAATTCGATCCGGTCCTGTATCTCTTGGATTCTCTGTATTGATCTGAAGTCCAATTTCCAAATTGGGAGATACGACAAGCGGTTTTATATGAAAATATTTGATAATCGCACTTCCTAAAGAATGCATGATGTCTGGCACCACCGACGACACAATTACCGCATCAATTTCCTCAATGTCAAACCCCCTGTGTTCCAACAATGTACAAAGCTTAATTCCATATTCATCAGAAGTTCTTGGCTGCTTTGCCGTCATACGAAATGTCGCCTCTAATTTTTCTTTTTCAAATACACCAAGCGTAATATTTGTATTTCCTACATCAATCACCAACAGCATTATGCTTCCTCCCCTAAAAAGAAGACTTTATAATACAACTGTAAGGACTCCAACAGCTCTTTCTTCGTTCTCTGCAGCTCTTTGATCTTCAGATGACTGCCGATCTCATCAAAAAGCAGATCATTCTCTTCCGTAGTCACCTCAAACATGAGCTCTCCATCTTCTTCAAACACCAACGTCAGAATCCCCCCAACATCCTCTGTGTACAACACACACATAATTTTCAGCTCATCTTTGATGCTATCCGGAAGTGCTTCAAAATCCGGATTTAGATAAAACTTCCTATCATATGAATTGGCGCCACACAGTACAATTTTTTCTTCGTACATACTTTCCTCCTAAACATATCCGTAAATTCCACGCACAGAGACTTCTCCTGCAAATACTGTCTCTTCTTCGCCATCTTCTTTTCTCACAAGCAATTCCCCTGTCTGATTAATTCCTAGTGCATAGGCACTGTATTCATGTCCCGGCTCAAGCACCCGTACTTCTTTCTCTTTGCTGACAAGCAAACGATTATAATCCTCCTGCATAAATCCCAGATCTTGTTCTTCTACAAACCGTTCATAGTTTTCTTCAAACTTTTTCATAATACATGCAATCAGTCTAGAGCGTTTGATCTTTTCTCCCTTTTCTATACAAAGTGAAGTCGCTTTTTCTCGCAGCTCTTTTGAAAAACACTGCATATTTACATTGATTCCAACTCCAACTACAACATAGTTGATATAATCTATCTCCGTACTCATCTCCGTGAGAATTCCACAAATTTTCTTTGTTCCGATCACAAGATCATTCGGCCATTTAATTCCAACCTCAACCCCTTCCAGCTCGTGAATGGTCACAGCTGCACTATATGCCATTACAAGCGTCAGCATGGGAGCTTTTGATGGTTCTATTTCTGGTCTCAAAAGCAAAGACATATAAATATTTTTTCCCTGAGGTGAATCCCACACTCTTCCACGTCTTCCCTTTCCAGAATTCTGACAATCTGCCACTACTAATGTCCCATGTACCTCGCCCTGTTCTGCCAAATGTTTAACCCTTTTGTTCGTGGAATCCGTCTCTTCATGATAGACTATGTGTCTTCCGATACATTCCGTCTTCATCACACTTTCTATCTCTTCTTTTGAAAGCACATCCGGACACTCTACAATCCGATAGCCTTTATTTCTTACAGCTTCGATCTGATATCCTTCATTCTCCAACTGCTTGATCACCTTCCACACCGCTGTTCTAGAAACCTGAAGCTGCTCGCACAACTGTTGTCCTGACACATATCCTTTGCTTTCTCGAAGTATTTTCAAAATCTTTGCTTTCAAGCCTCTTCCTCTTTTCCTGCTTACTCCCCAAGTGTAGCAACCATCACTGCCTTGATCGTATGGAGACGATTCTCCGCTTCATCAAATACAACTGACGACTTTCCTTCAAATACGTCCTCTGTCACTTCTTTCCCTTTTACAGCTGGCAGACAATGCATAAAAATTGTTCCCTCTTTTCCAGTCTTATCCATCAATTCCTGATTAATCTGATAAGGACTTAAGAGAGCAACTCTTTCTGCTGCTTTATCTTCTTCTCCCATAGAGCACCACACATCTGTATACAATACATCTGCACCTTCCACTGCATCTGTAGAGTCAGTCACACATACTGTAGAACCAGATTCTTCTGCATATCCTTTACACAATGTAACAAGCTCTTCTCCTGGCCACAGTTCTTTTGGTGCAATGATGACAAAATCCACACCTACTTTTGCACAGCCAATCATAAGACTATTTGCCATATTGTTTCTTCCATCACCAAGATATACGAATTTTAAACCTTTAACATATCCAAAATGCTCTTTCATTGTCAATAGATCTGCAAGAATCTGTGTCGGATGGTATTCATCTGTCAGCCCATTCCACACTGGTACCCCACTATACTCTGCAAGCGCTTCTACATGCTCATGTTTGAATCCTCTAAACTCAATTCCATCAAACATACGCCCAAGAACACGTGCGGTATCCTGAATACTCTCCTTATATCCCAATTGAATATCATTCTCTGACAAATAAGTCGGTATGCCCCCCTCATCGCATGCTCCTACGGTAAAAGCGCAACGCGTTCTTGTAGACGGTTTTTCAAAAATCAATGCAATGTTTTTCCCTTTCAGAGAATTCCCGGTAATTCCCTGTTTCTTCTTTTCTTTCAACTCTTCTGCCAAATCCACCAGATACATAATCTCATCTGGGGTAAAATCTTTCAATGTCAAAAAATTACGTCCTTTTAAATTCATTTTACTGTCCTTTCCGATTTCCATAAACACATGTACAAATCTTGGTAAATTAATCTGATCTCTGAGCCTCCCGTATCTTCTATGCACTACTTTCTCCAATGCCTGCACCGTATAAACCTGGTACTTCGGCACATGAAGCAATTTTGCACTTGCCTCAAGCATCGCAATATAGAGCATTTCATCTGAGAATCCATGAGGAAGCTTCAATACAAACGCAATCTCTGCCTTCTCAATCTCGCTCAAATCACTTAATATTTTTTCATAATACCACTCTTTTCTCGTTTGTTCAATATAATAAATCGTTCCCGCAAGCCCATAAATCACTCTTTTTGCATCATAATAGCCGATTTTCAAATTCTGCCTGCTGCGTTTGCCTTGAAATTCGATGATGCTACCAAGCTTCACTCTTGGTGCAACCTCATACATCGTTGTATCCTCCGGCAGTTTCACACGCGGCTCTCTCCCTGGTCCATGGATGCGTATCTGTATCAGATTCTGATATCCTCTTTTCACAAGCGAGCCTGTTGGTACATTGTTAATGACACCGCCATCCACATACGTTCTTCCATGTAATTTCTCATTTTTAAAACCGATCAGATAGGCACTTGCAAGCAGAAAATCCTCCAAAAGTCCTTCTGGAATATCATGTATGCTAAGATCCAGTTCTTTCATGTCTGATACAGAAAACGTAAGCAGACAAAACTCCATTCCAGACTCTCTTATCTTCTTCTCATCCACCATTTCATGAATCAGATTCTTGAGTGGAGTGATATCAATCCCACCGTCTGACAGCCTCCTTTTCATCTCAGAAATCACTTCTCCAAGTGTATTTTCTTTATTGAACAGACGTTCCATCCATTCGTCATCCACATCCATCACACGTGAAAATGTCATCTCACTCCAAATCTTCTCTGCCTGTTTTACATCCCCCATACAGATCAGGGCACCGTTTAACGCCCCCACTGAGGTCCCCGCGACAGCATTGACTTTGACTCCCGCTTCCACAAGCGCTTTCCACGCACCGATCTGATATGCACCTCTCGCACCTCCACCATCCAAAATCAATCCATACTCTTTTGTCAAGTCTATCTTTGCTTCCACGTCATTCTACCTCCCTATATTACAAAAGGGGTATGCTCTCGCACACCCCTCACATCTAATCGTCATTTTTTGATCCAACCTCTACCAAGGATTTCACAAGTCCTGCAACTCCCTGAATCTCAGATGGAATAATAATCTTTGTTGCCTTACCATCAGCCGCTTTTGCAAATGCTTCCAGACTCTTCATAGTGAGAACCGCCTCATCAGCACCAGCTTCTTTCAGGAATCGAATACCATCCGCATTCGCCTGCTGTACTTTTAAGATTGCCTCAGCCTCACCTTCAGCTTCTTTGATCATCTTCTCTTTTTCAGCTTCTGCACGGAGAATTGCCGCCTGTTTTTCAGCCTCTGCATCCAGGATTGCAGACTCTTTATTACCTTCTGCCACAAGAATCGTAGATTTCTTTTCTCCTTCTGCACGAAGAATGGCTTCACGTCTTTCACGCTCTGCTTTCATCTGTTTCTCCATCGCATCCTGAATTGCTGCAGGTGGAATGATGTTTTTCAGTTCTACACGATTCACCTTGATTCCCCAAGGATCTGTCGCGACATCAAGAGATGCTCTCATCTTTGTGTTGATTGTCTCTCTAGATGTCAACGTCTGGTCTAATTCCAAATCACCAATAATGTTACGAAGCGTTGTTGCTGTAAGATTCTCAATTGCCATAATCGGATTGGCAACTCCATAACAGAACATCTTTGGATCTGTAATCTGATAAAATACAACTGTATCAATTCGCATTGTTACATTGTCTTTTGTGATAACCGGCTGTGGCGCAAAATCTACCACCTGTTCTTTGAGATCCACACGTCTTGCTATTCTCTCAATAATCGGAATCTTAAAATGTAATCCCACTGCCCAAGTTGCCTGATATGCTCCCAGTCTCTCCACAACAAGAGCCTGCGCTTGTGGAACAATCTTCACACACGAAATCAACAGACCAACTATTATGACAATGATAGCCACCACTACAATACTTGTCACAACACTTCCTACATTTCCTACGCCCATATCTTTACGCCTCCTTTAATTTGACAATCAATTTCACTCCTTGTATCCCTTCAATAGATACAATCGCATCCTTCTCAATCACTTCGTGCGGCTCATCTGTCTTCGCAGACCACTCCTGTCCATTCACTTCTACTCTTCCAACGTTGTGAAGGGTATCAACCTTCTCAATAACAACCGCCTTCTGACCAATCAGGCTCTCTGCATTCGTAAGCTTTCGCTCCTGATTAAAATATCTTATTGCAATTGGTCTCGTCAGAACGAGAAGTAAGATAGAACATACGAGGAATGCCACAATCTGTACTGGTAAGCTAAATCCCACTAACGCCAGAACAAACGCAACAATTGAACCTCCGGCAAACCATATTGTAGTCAGTCCAAGTGTAGCAATCTCAATCACCAAAAGCACTACGAACAAAATAAGCCAGAAAATTGTTTGCATTACGAATCGCCTCTTTTCTCATTATTTCCATTAGTGTTTCTGTTTTTTTATATTACTATACTTTCCCTGATATTACAACTAAATTCAACAGACAGAACATTACAATATATTTACGGAGTCGTTAACATAAATGATAAAACCTCCCCCTCCTCTCTTTCCAGTACCGCTTATCCATAACGGATATCTATTATAGAAGAAACGCCCGCTAGCATGTCCCCCCTTCCTTCAACATACACACAAAAAGACAATGACCAAAAAGCTTTAACAGCCTTTCGGTCACTGTCTTTCTATTTTAAGATACTCCCTAGTGGAAATAGTGATCCCCAATCAATTGACCATAATTTCCATTTCCAAAATATAACGCATCACCAATCGGATTATGTCCTGCAAGTGCATCTGCTGCCGCCTGATAACATTCTGATGGAATGTTACCACTTGCCAGTACTCTATCAAGTTTTCCTGTAATTGCCGGACCAAACTGCCCTCTCTGATAAATAACTTCTCTGATTAAGTTCGGAAAGGAACTACTTCTTACACGATTCAAAATAACCGCTCCAACCCCAACTTTTCCATCATAAGGCTGATTACCTGCTTCACAATAAATGATTGCTGCCAATAAAGTCTGATCATCTGTGGAAGCTGTCATTGCCTCGTCATATCTTGCATTGCTTTCCACCTGTCTTGATGCCTCTTCTGCTGCCTTTCTCGCTGCTTCTTCCTCTGCGGCTTTCTTTGCAGCTTCCTCCGCAGCAATTTCTTCCAATGTTTTGGCGTTTTGTGGATTTGTCATATCGATGGTTGCTGCCCTTGCCACTGCATCTGAACCAAATGCAAGCACTTCATTTTTAACATATCCTACAACTGAACCGGAAGAAACCTTTGACCATATATCTCCTCTTTCTTCCACTGTCAAAACTGTATTTGTATACATCTTTCCGACTACTTCACTTCCATCTGCCGCTTCTGCAAGCACTTCATTTTCTGACTCCACATTTGCTAAGGCTTTTCCATGCCATACCTGTGTTGCCTCTGCAATCGCTGCTGTCTGTGGAATTTCATTCCATGTATCCGCTAATGGTGAAATTGTCGCCTCATGATTTATTGTTTCGATTGGCTGAGCATCAGATTGTGTATCAGCTGCCAAACTGCCAAACTCTGTGGTAAATACCATACAAGCTGTCAGTGCGAAGCTTATAATCACTTTCTTGTTCTCTCGTGTCATAAATTACCTCCTAGTTTGTTGCAATAACCTTAATGACTATTACAATAGTATACGCATTTAATTCGTTTTTATTACAAATGTTACGTATTTGTTACGTTTTTAAAACACAAGTGATATCCTAACATCTATTTCTCACTCTGTCAACCCTTTCACTCCCAAAAATCCTCTACGCCTATTTCCCAATCGGGTAGGAGGTAGATAATTATTTTATCTACCGACCTCCCACACCACCGTGCGTACGGTTCCGTACACGGCGGTTCCTTAGTTTT